>MDTG01097367.1_pt1 | contig 15147 bp, 11 predicted proteins | sample 811421 | NCBI WGS metagenome assembly MDTG01 (sample SAMN05326645, study PRJNA326480) | marine metagenome | isolation source: seawater | place: Pacific Ocean: South East | collected 2011
ACCTTTTAATTGGTCAGTATTTTCAATTAGCCAAAACAATTATGTAAATATACGAAGGATATTTTTAATATCCACCTCCTCCTCCACCACTTGGAGCAGGTGGGGTATAAGTTGGAGGTGAAGGAGTAGATATTGGTACCGATGGAGATATAGAACCCGTGAATTGCATATTTGTTTCTGAAATAGGATATAAATAATCATGTGGAACATTAACATGGACAGCTCCTACCATTGGACCCTTATCTGGGTGAATATGATAGTCTCCTATATATTCCCTACCATCTTCAGTAAGATATTCTCCTCCATCAGTAAATAAATTCTCTTTTACTTCTGGTTTAAAAAATTGAGTAAAGTTATTTTTAAAATAAGCACTAAACCCATATAAAGACCTATTATTTCTTTCAAATGTTGATACTACTCTTTTATTGATATTAAATACTTTTCTTTCTTCCCCTGATATAGTCCATGTAATTTGAAAAGGAGTATACATTTCAGATGCTATATTGGAATTATTACTAGATAATTTTCTATAGGTTTCAGCATTTATTTCTATATAAATTAGTTCATTATTTTTTTTGCAAAAATACCTTTGAAATTCTTTAAATTGATAATCGGATTCCGTAGGTTGAGGATAAAAATTTTGTGGGATTTTTCTTTTACTTTGTTTACTACTTATGGGTAATTTTAAATAATCCTCTACTAATTTATAATTATTATCTCCAATGTCTACATTTGGGTTTATGTTAGTAGATAATACTATTATATCACTACCTGGGGTACTTGCATCAGATGTTATATTTTCATTACTTGTAAAAAGGGAAGGACGTAATATAGGTATAGATTCACCATCTTTAGGATTTTTTCCAGTATAACTAACCCCATTTGAAGTACTATAATAATCTCCTATATAATTTTTCCCTGTTGTAGATAATATAAATTCTCCTCCATCAGTATATAGATTAGTTATTATTTGAGATTTAGGATAATATTGCGCCATTTTTTATACTTTGTTTTTAGGGATCTATTATAAACCCAGTATCGGGGTCAATTAAACTTGGGTCTACAGGGTTACCAAAAGATATATTAGGAAGAGTACCAGTATTACCCGTAGGAGATTGATCTAAAAGGTCTTGGGTAGATGTAGGTCCATATTGGGCATTTGGGTTTCTTTTTAAATAATTTAAAAATTCTCTTGCATCCTGAAGTTCTGGGTTAATAGCATTATAGGACTTGCCTGTTCCTACAATTATATTAGGATCAAATTGTCTAGTACCTCCTAGTTTTAATATTTCTTGATTAATTTCTTTAATTTCTCGTTGTTTAGCTCTATACATACTTTCTCTATCTTCTCCACTAACACCATTAGGTAGATCATCTGGATCATCATTTGGTACAGTATAGGCTACTGCGTCTGACTGTTGAGCCTTTCTTAATGTACTAGCTCCTTCTGTTCCTTGTCCATAAGAAATGTGAAAATGTTTTGCAGATGCTGAAGTAGAAGGATCTCTATATTCATCAATATATCTTATATTACCATTTCCTCCCTTAGCAAAACCATCTAATACACTTACTACATTATCTAAATTTTGTTCCGTTGCTGGGGATATTACAAAATCAATTCCTTTACCCCTTGTATGACGAGAAGTATAAGATAATTGAGTATGGAAATAATCATTACCTCCGGTTACTGTAATTTGGATAAAAGGGTATAATTCTTTAATTTTTCTAAATATTGCACTAGCCATTTTTTCAGTGTTAGCTGTAATATCTCCCCCATTATCTATTTCAACTCCTTTTTCTCTATATCCTAATTGTGCTAAAGTAGCTCTTAATTTATTTGCATTAGGACCATTTGTTGATTGTGATTTTGCTAATTGGTTAACATTAGTAACACCTCCAAATTGGCCTACTGCAGGTAAAAAGTTTATAACTTGGAAATTTTCGGGTAATGCTGATACTGATTCTAATTCTTTAGTAGAAAATAAATTTCCAACAGATGCTATGCTATCTATAGACGTAACCCATTGATGGTTTTTTATAGTATGAGTAACATTTGTTACTATAAATTCTAAAGTTTCTGGGTAGTTTGAAGGTAAAAATCTAGAATCTATATCTATTTTATTATATATTTTCATTCCTGAAATCCCATCCATATCTAATTGAAGTCTAAAGGGCATAAAACCAACTGTACCCGCAGCTTTATCATATGTTTGATAAGCTTCATTATGAATAGATTTATAATAAGCTGTAAATACTTGTAAATTTTGTGCAATTAATTCATCATTAATATTTAAAGGTTGACCATTTGGGTCTGAGTTTTGGTCATCAGAAGATTGATTTTGGTAATAACTTATAATCCGGTTCCTTATTACATCAGTAAAAGGGAGACCATTAAATACATAAGTACCAAGTAATGCTTGGCCTAAAAATATGTTTTTTGCAAAATTACCAAACCCCGAAAAAAAGCCTGGGGAGGGGGTTTCTATATTTAATCCTAAATATAAAAATCTTTCATCATATCGTTTTCCAATAGTATAAAAATAATGCTTATTAATTTGATATTTTTTTCGTTCTTTTTTCTGTTGGTTTTGTATTATTTGGATATTATCATAACCAGTAGCTACATCAGTACGAAATCTATCTTTTATCCCTATATTCCATTTAGAAAAAGCTGTGGCATCTTCATTTACAACATGTCCCGCTGCAGTTGCCCCTATTGATATTATAGTAGCATATTCTGGGGTAATTGAGGTTACAATTCCTACGCGATGTATAAAATTAGAAGAATTTTTAGGGGGTTTATTTGTACCTCCAATGCCATATCCATACAGGTTAAATTGGCCTACTCCTTTTGGTAATGAAGATTTTTTAAATATATATTCAGGAAGTTCTTCTTTTCCGGGTAAAGCACTTTGGTCAAAAAAATAAATAGTATTATCCGAGGGTCTCATTTTAGGGGTTAAATTATTAACACCTCCTAAAACCCTATTTATATTATCACATAGATTTCTAAAAAAATCCATTATAAAAACATTTCCTTTTTTATCCGTTTTAAAATCTAGTTCTGATTTAATTAAATAACTAAAATTTAGATAAATATTCATGATTCTTCCATATGAACTATTTCCGTTTTCATTACGATAAACAAATTTTTCAATATTAGTAAAAAGTCCTTTTTCATCAACTATAGCAGTTCCTTCTGGATTAGGTTGTTTAAATAAATCATTGCTTATAATACACACTCTAGGATCTATAGATACCATGTTAGGAACATAATACATTAAATTATTTTCTACTCTATTATCAATTTTTACCATAGGATTATCCGTATCTCGATTTATATAAGGTAAAATAATTTTTTCTATAATATTTAATAAAGCTCCAAATCTTATATAATATGAATGTGCCTTAGGTAAAAAAGTTGTTCTTATATAATCTACAGGTGGTACTGTATAAGCCTTATTAAATTGGGCTTTAGTAACTTGGGAACCTTGATTAAATGCTTTATTCCATCTTATAGTGCCAGGTTCATCATTAGTATTTGCAAGGTCATATTTTGGTAATAATTTTAAAGAATCTATAACTTCGTAGGGAATTGTATTTCCTACTATCTCTTCATCTCCAAATTTATAAGAAATTATTTTTATTTCTTCACCCTTATTAGATTGTTGGGTACCCCCAACCCCTTCTTCATTAGCCTCTTCATTATAATATTTTAAAATAGGGTAAAATAAGTTTTCTAAAGTAGTTTTAAATAGATTATCATTTAAAAAAGTAGGGTTTTTAGGAGGAATCGAAAGATCCTCAAAATTTTTATAAGCAGGTGTATTCATCTTTAATGATTCTATAACATCACCCATACTTAAAATATCTAAATTAATAGTATAAGAACCATCTGGATTAAATGTCCATTTAAAATTTTCTATTCTTCCAAATAAAGCATCATAACTTGCTGAATATTTTTCTCTTTGTTTTTCTATTTTTCCTAATATCTTAAAAGAATTAATTGTGTCTGGGTTTTGTTTAAACCAAAAGTTTTCAATTAAAGTATTTCCTATTTTTTTAATTTCTCTTGTATCATTTTCTATATAATGAGAATCTCCCCATTCTAACATAATAGTAAATCCTAACCTTAAATATAGCATATCTATTATATCAAATTGTAGTCTATTATGTGCTTTAATGACTAATGAAGCTCTTTTTATAGACCCCATTTCTAGAGTTGTTATAGTAGCTTCTTCTATTCCTGGCATAGGTACTAAACCAAAATCTGTATTACCCGTTGCACCATATGCCGGGTTGGGTGAACCTCCTAATATACCAGCTCTTGGAGAACCTTGTTTTCCAGTAAATGAACCAGGAATAGTAGTAGTAGTAATTCCAGGAGGGGTATAATCTGGGTTTGGGATATCTACCATTGTTCCTGGAGGTGCATCCGCCTTTTGTGCTTTTATCGTTGTAGGTCCTCCACTACCAGGAGTAGTAGATATAGCAGTATATGGTGAGGTTTCTTTAGTTAATATTTGGGTAGAACCGTTAAATAAAACATATTGTTGAGCTAAAGATGTACCAGTAAAACCCGATCCTTTTAATTCAGGAATTAGATCTAATCTAAATTGGTCAATATTAGTACTAGAAGCTAATTTAACCCAAGAAGTTCTAGAATTTAAATATGCTAATTCCTGAGGAGTTCTATTTTGGTTAACTCCTTTTCCGTGAACAATTTGCCTATCGGAAATTTGTTTTTTTAAATAATCTTCAAAAGGTTCTCCCGTTATCATAACCCTTAATTTTTAATATCCACCACCACCAGATCCAGCACCACCACCACTAGATCCAGCACTTCCTCCACCACTAGATCCCGCACTACTTCCTCTTGCTATAGTAGTACTTCTTGTAGAAGTAGTAGTTTCTGGGTTTAAATTTTCATAATTAGCTATAATAGATGATGGATCTGCTGGGATTCTAACTTGTTGTCCTAAAGGGGGAGTTAATGAATCCTGTTTAAAATTTCCATTCGCTATAGATATAATCCACCATAAAGAAGAATCATCATAGTATTGTTCCGCTAGGGTATCAAATCTATCCCCTATACTAGTATAAACATATATATCACTTGGTGATCTAGGTATTTCAGGATAACGTACAGTATTATATATTGTTTTACCTGTTAGTGTTGGTTTTGTTGATATGGGGCTATAACGTCTCATTATTATATATACCAATTTACTTTACTATCATAATTATTATTAGTAGCTTTTAATGCTAAATATCTTTGATTTCCATATTCATTATTATCTGCTAAATTATCATCTGGTTTAGACATCGATTTAGTTAATTTCATAATAGAAGGTCTGAATGTATGGATTGGTGTGAATGTTAATCCTGTTACTTTACAAATATGAGGCATTTCTTTAACTGTACTATCAAATAATCCTTCATCATCTATACCTATTTCCCAAGGTGATTCTTCAGGTACATCTAATGTTAATGATCGTATAAATCCAGGTAGTTCATAACACCACCCACCCATTGTTAATTGTACTAAATTTCCTGCCATATATCCAGCTGGAGTATAATCAGGAGCTAGTGTGGAGGCAAGGTAATTTAATTTTCTATACATAACCATTATTTCTGGTTTTGATTGGGCAGCAACTGTAAATGATAAATTTATATCTCTTTGAAAATTATCGTATTTGTAAAATAGTTCTCCCCTACCCATATATTTTTGCTGGTTCCAATTTGCATTATATTGATCAGAAAATGAATCTATATATGCCCTAAAATGCATATATGTTTTTTTAGTAGGATTATTTGTATCTATAGCAGCTATTCTAAATTTAACTAAATCATTTTTAAATCCCCCTGCATCTCCCTCTTGAGTAGCTGCTACATTTTTGGATTTATATAGAGGTAAAGCATTTAATCTGTCTGTAATATTTATTTTACCTAAAGTATTTATTTTTCCCTTAGTATAACTAATAATATTACCTTTTTGACCAGGTGAAGCATAATTAATTCTAGAATCTGTAGGACCGTCTATTGCTCTATTTCTAGCATTTTTATAACTAGGAGAAATACTTAAAGTTGAAGATTCTTTTATATTGTTATCATCTATAAGAGTTTTTCTAAAATCTGGGAATTCTCCATTACTAAGGGATAATATAGCCTTATCTTGAAGTTGTTGAGTATTTAAAGTAAAAGTATTATTATCAAATATTCTTGTTGAATTTTTTAGGGATCCAGTTGGAGATGATACGTATACTGAGGTTTCAAAATTAGGTTCAAAAGTTAAACCTCCCCCTAAAGTTACACTTAAGAACTTATTTAAAATTACATTATTAGAATTTCCTAATGCTTCTAAAGCATTAAGATATTTAGCCCCAGCTCCTCCACGTAAAATTGGTTTAAATTGGTTAGTAGTAAAATTTAGTTTACTTCCTACTTGATATGTTTTTAAATCATTTCGTGGTATTCTTAAACCTATAACATCGAAAGAAAGAAAATCATTACTTTCAATATCATTTGTTTTATAAACCGAGGGATTATAAAGTTTTTCTACAGGACCTCCTACTTCAAAAACTTTACCATTTTCTTTAGAATTTTTATTTATAAATGTTGGTACTCCTAAAGTTTTATCAGGTAAAAAAGAACTAACCCCCCCTAAACCATAATATCCCGGTACTGTGTAATTATAGACATTTTCACCTGTTCTAAAGCTAAAGAAATCAGTAGGCATTCCCTCTAAAGCATTATTAGTATTTAATTTCCAATTATTTCTGCCAGTTTGTAAGGGATTTTCAAATCTATCAGTTGCAAATTTTATTCTTGTTTTACCTATTCCTATTATTGAATTTGGTCCCCCACCATAAGCTAAAATTTCATTAGAGTCCTCTGATATTTGGTTTCTACTTCTATCTTTTCTTTCCCAAGTTGAGGAATTATCTATTTTAATCCCAGTTAATCTAACTAATCTATTAATATCTTTAAAATTTGAAAAGTTTAAAGTATTACTGAATTCAAGTCTATTTTTAAGTTCGTTTATATATGTTTTAGGCTCTATAAAAGGAATTAAACCCTGTTTTCTAACATGTAAACCAAATGCATTAATACCCGCCTGAGTTAAACTGGATAAAGGTGTGTATACTCCTTCATTTAAAACCCCACTAAATTGAGTTTTAGTTGATATTCTTGATAGTAAATTTTGTTTTGCTGTAAATAAAAGACCGCTAGGACTTCCTCCTTGAGGAAAAGGTCCGGCAAAATATTTACCTAGTCTTACTAAATCTTTAGTTACATCAGTAGCAACATTTAAACCATTTCTTACTAAAAAATCAGTATCTGGTCCTCCGGGAATATTAACTGTTCCTCCAGGGATATTAATATTACCTAACCCCCCGGGAATAGTAATATTGCCTCCTTGGAATGCAATTTCAAAACCTTCTGGAAAATCCTCAAAGTTTTGAGGAATGTCTACTGTGATATAAGGTTGATTACTACTTCCCCCTCCTGGCCTATCCCTCCCAAATGTAAGAGATTTAAGGTTAGTTTGTAATTGTATTAATGGCATTTATATTTTAAAAATTTCCTAGTCCTTCTGGTGGTGCACTTGCAAAGTAAGTTCCATTTACAAATGAATTATTCATAGGTGAAACTCCATTATTTGCACTAGTTAAATTTGATGTAGGTAAAAAAGCTCCTCCAACAGGTAAACCATTTAAAACAGTATTATTTTGTCCCATATTATTTATATCTAATCTTGCTGGTTTAGGTAAGTTATTTGGAACTCCATCATTATATTGTTGATAGCCCTGATTAACATCAGATTGATTGCTACCATTTAATGAATAACTATTAGTAGGATCTCCATTAGAGTGTAATGTTGAAGATATAGGGTTGTTAGGAACACTATTAGTAGAAACATTATTCCCTTTTCCTCCAATTAATGGGTTATTTGCACTGGCAGGAAGACCACCATGTTTTTCTGCTGCAAGTGTTGATCCATGACCTGTTCCAGGATCTTCTAGTAAATTTCTTAGTCCGGGTGTATGTGGCATAATTTTAAATTTTAATTGTTTATTATAAATATCTAGGACCCATAGAATTCATTCCCAAATACATCAACAGCAGGTCTGTTTTCTCTAACTGCGTTAATTAATTCCCTCATATCTCTTTGTTGTTGTTGATAATTACGTTCATTTAATTGTCTTAGTCTATCCAGTTCTAGGGCTGAACTTTGATTATTATTATTAGTATTTGCATTAGCTCCTCCGGTAAATATTGAATTATCTCCAAATACTGTTGATTCTTTTCCTATACCAGCAACAGTGCCAAAATCTAGTCCCAATTCTGCTGCAAATGAATCCTTACCCATCCCTGTATCAAATCCTCTATTAAAACCAAACATAAGGGCCTCTCCTGCTTCAGAAAAAGTATCTCCATAACTTTTTGCTGCTTCTTCATTTCCAAAAAGAGCACCAATAGCTTGGCCTATACCCTTTATACCTAAAAATATTGCTTTAATAACACCTACTATAGGTTGTAAAGCTCCAGTTAGTTTAGGTAAGATAAATTCTGCTAAGTCTGCTATCGGACCTATTATCTCTAATAAAGGTTCACCTATTTGAACTGCAATTTCTGTTAGCTTATCTAACATTGCATTAAATCTTTCTTGAGTTGAAGCTTGTTTTTTTAGGTTTTCAATACCTTCTTTTTCTAGTTTTCTTTGAGCTTCCTCAATAGACATTGTTTTTAACATTCCCGCTATTACTGCCTTTCTTTCTTTTGCCTCTTCTCCAGTTGCATTTCCTATAGCTTGTTGAGTAAATAAAGTTTCAGCTAATTCATCTCTTGTCATTCCAACTGCCTCAGCTATAGCTTTTTGTTGAATTCTATTTAAATCCCCAAACTCAGCAGCACTACCAAATTGTGATGCAATTTCTCTAGCTACTCCTTCTATGTCATTATTAATAGCTGCTAATCTAGCTCTTTCTAAATTAAGATTTCTACCTATTAATAATTCTGCTTTTAACTCACTTGAAATAGATTGTTCAAAATTTAATATACTATCAGATATTTTTTCAATCTGCTGTAATGTCATACCTAAAGCTTTAGCAGTAGTTACTGCTTTTGCTAATTCTCTACCACTACCTTTTAAAGATAAAGTTGTTGCCGCTGAGGCCTTAGATACCTCTTCTAAAATTTCTTTTTCTTCTAATTGAACACCTAAGTTAGTAGCAGTTATATCAGCCTGGGCTATTACCTCTCCCGTAATTTGTTCTATAGTTTTTCCAAAAGCTTCTGAGAGTTTATTAGTACCAACTATTGCTTCTTGAGAAAAACCCATTTGTTCTCTCATCATAGTTGCAAATATAAGATTATCTTTATTTAGCATTACATTAGTACCTAAAGATTTATTTAAAGCTATCATTGATTCCTGTATGCCCTTAGTGGTAACAAAAGTTTCTCCTGATTCCTCAGCTATCATTGTAAATTCTCTCCTAGTGGCAAGAGCTTCATTGTAAGTCATATTCATAGACTTAGCTAAATCTCCTGCTGCTTTATCCCCTCTAACTAAAGCCATTATAAGCTCTAAAAGTAATCCTATAGGACCTAATGCTTTACTAAGAGATTTCCCCAATATTTTAGCTCCTGCTTTAAAAGCTGAGGAGGTTTTAGCAACAGCTTTTAGTGGTGCTTTAACTGATGCCGCAGCTTGTGCACCCAATCCCCCTAACATGTTTTTTGCATTTTTAGCTGCTGCTACACTTGCTGCATATGATCCTGTTAATGCTTTTCCCTTTTTAGATATTAGTATTTTTTCTAAACCTAATTCTTTTATTTTTTCCCGAGTTAAACCCTTTCCTGTTTTAAGTGATTCTAAATCCGCTATTCTTTGTTTAGCTTCGTGATTTTTCTCTAAGCCTAATCTTTTAATTACATCTTTAGTTAAACCTTTTCCAGATTCTAAAGCCGCTTTATCGGATTCAAATTGTGCTTCCGCTGCTTCGTTTTTTAAATCTACTCTTTCTTTTTCAAGAGCGTTATCAGTTGCCGTTGCTCTAGCTGCTTCCGCTGCTTTTTGAAAAGGTTCCGCAAATTTTCTAAGTCCTGGGATCTTTCTAGTTATATCTTCAAGGGCCCCAAAAGTTTTTACCCCAAAATCGTTAGCAATTTTCCCAGAAAGTTCAGTAACTTTTTTTAATTCTTTTTGTGTTTCTTGTAATTCACTGATTTGGTTTTTTAAACTATCTGAAATATTTTTACCTAATCTTGATCTTTCTATATCTTCTTCCTTAGCAATTTCAGCAAATTTAGCTTGCTGATCTTGTAATGTAAGAATTTCTTTATCTAATATTATTTTATCCTTAGCTAACTCTTTTAATCCCCTAGTAGTACCTAGTTCATCACTTAAAATAGAATAATTTTTGAGAGCAATTTTATTTGTCTTTCTAAGAGATTGGAGTATAACCATTCTCTCAGCTTTTTCAAATGTTACTAGTTTAAGTTGATCTTGTAAAACATTAAATGATTCTTGTTGGCCCGATAAAGCTCGGGAGGAAATTCCTACACGTTCTTGAATAATTCTATTTAATTCCTGTTGAAGAGATATTTGATCCTCAAGTTTTTGATTTTGTTTATTTAATTCTTCTTCAGTAGCCATTTAAAGATATTTATTATAAATATTAAAAAAAATTATTTATATGAAGTTTTACCCCTACTAGCCGGAGAAGATGGGATATTTTTTGGGTTAATTTTTCCTGAGGAATCCATTATTGTGGAAGAATTTTTACCCGAAGACTTTTCTTGAGATTTATTTTTTTCCTTATAAAAATCTGAAATTTCTTTAAAAGTAAATTTTCTTAACCATGTAGGCATATGATATATAGTATAATAATCATATCCTCCTTTACCATGAAAAACTATTTCATGAATTTGTTTAAATAAATTTGATCTAACTTGGGGTACTATTTTACGCGTCAGGCCAAAAAAACGTAATCCCTATTGGGACCGTGACCTCCCCTTCACCTTCTATATCAAAGATTAAATCTACATCTGGTTGAGTGTCTCTAATATGTTCTCTTAGGGCTCTAGAATCCATAGCTAATAAATAATTATCTACAAATTCTCTAATTTTTTTATTTTCGGTTTCGCCATTAACTGATGTGATTAAATATTTTAATCTAGTAGATAATTCAGGAGAAGCATCTTTATTAATTTTTTTAAGTCCTTTTAATTCCTGTTCTATTTTAGTTTCATCATGACCATTTAAAATCTTATATGTAATTTCATTACCACTATTAGGTAATTTAAAAGAAAAACTATTTTTACCTTTTGTATACTTGGATTCATCTATTTCTCTGTTATCTACCTCTGTTAAATCCACAGTATGTTCTTCTCCTTTTAAAGTAAAAGTATAATTTTTACCATATCCTAAAACTCGAGCAGTTACTAGAACGGCATTTTTATCTCCTACAATTAAGTCTTTATAGTTTATATTTTTATCTACTATTAAAGATTCAATTAGTTTATCTAAAACTGTACCTTTTTCTATATAAGCCTGGTTAGTTAAAATATCTTCTTCTCTAGCAGTCATATACTTTATTTCTATTTTGCCACTTGATAAAGGATTATCTTCAGGATATAGTAAGCCCTTTGAGGGTAATTCAATTGTTTCCGATGGGAATTTAAAATCTGACATATCTTTTATTTATTAATAACTTAATTTTGTTATAAATACCAATATAAAAAAAGAGCTTGACATAGCCAAGCTCCCTTTAATAAAATATTTATTTTTTCTTAGAAATTTAATATACAATAATCAACTCCTAATGTTACTTCAATTTGTTTTGCTTCGTTTTCTGTATCCCAGTTATAATCTCCAAATGTAGATTCTTTAACAAAAGCACCTTTTAATATCCATTCTGAAACTACATCACCTACAGGACCTAAAACTTGTAAAACTGGATCTTTTTTATAGAAATCAGAATAACCATCTCTACCTGTTACTGATTCATGGTGTAATCTTATCCATTCCATTACTGCTTGGGCACCTGATGGTGTAATAGGGTCAAATAATGTCATTGTTACATCATTCCATATAGTTTTTCCTTTAACTTTTCTTAGGATATTTATATGGTTTAGGATTACTTCACCTTGTGTTACTGAAATTGCACTTAATCCTTTTACTATAAAGCTGGGTATACCATCTAGAGTCATTATAAATCTATTGGCCTGCTTTGGTTCAAAAGCGGTAAAAAATATTTCGTTGGGATCTATTATTGGCATTTTGTTCTAATTTATTTCTTGTTATAAATATCTAATTCTTTAATTTTTATGACGGGAAAGTAGCTCCAGTTGGTAATATGTTGAAATCTAGGTAAATAAATTCAGCTGTTCTAGTTGGCTGTATGAATATTTGTCCTACTAATTGATTTCTATCTATTACATCTGGTGTATTATTACTATCATCCATTACTACTCTAAAGGCAAATAATCCTTGTCTTTGTTGTACACTTGATAAGAATGGATTAACTTGGCTTAAGAAATTATTTCTTGTAGTTGCTGTATTTTGTTCAAATACTAAATTATCTGCTACTTGTGAAATAAATGATTTAAGTTCTATTAATAATCTTCTTACATTTACTCTATCTAATGCACTTGCTTTTTTCTGTAATGTTTTCTGACCAAATACTACTACTCCCGAATTTGGGAATGTAGCTATTGGGTTAACATTTGAAGTGTATAAAGTATTTCTATTGCCATTAGTTAATTTTCTTTCAGCTCTAACTACTGTAGTTAAACTACCTCTATTTAATCCAGCTGGTGCAAACCATGCTTCCGCTGATCTATCATTAAAAGCATATACTCCAGGTATCATTGTTGAAGCTGGTACCCAAACTGTTTTATTAGTATCTGGATCAATGGTTTGTAACCATGGCCAATATGTAGCTGCGTATGAGGAATCTACTGCTGTTGCTCCTGCTGTTACAGTTGAAATAGTTGAATTCCAATTTACTAAATCTATTACTGCTAAATTATCTCCTCTTGACTGTGCATTATTAACTAATGTTGTTAATTCACTAGAAGCATTTCCATTTCCTTTAATTAAACCTGGTGCAGTAATTAAATTAAATTGAAAATCATCTTGGTTAGCTAATAAATTAAATGCTACAGCATAAGTTCCATTTGATGTAGTATCTCCTAAAGCAGCAGCATCAAACCCTTGGCTATTAGTATTATTAATAGTTTCATAAAATAAAGCAGGACTATTAGCAGCTGTAAATACTGTTCCTGTTGCACTATTAAATGAACCCGAACTTGCTACTGGTATAGAAGATGTTAATGCTGTTTTAGCATCTCCATTATTATCAAAATAATTTAATGTTGGAGTTGATACGGAATCAACATAAACAAATTTACTTCTATTTAAATAAGTACCTTCATTTTTAATATAGTACTCAGTACCATCCGCAGTAACCGTTTGTTTTGAATTTCCAACTACTTTTTCAATATAATCACTTGAATTTGGATCCATTGATAAATTAGCAAAAGTTTCTAATACTACCTTATCATTGGAAGCATCATCTCCTCTTCTAATTAATAAGCTAAATGTTCCAGTTGATACATTTGGATTAACAATTTCCCATCTAACATTATCTGAAGTACCATTTGCTAAAGTATTATTAGTACCTTCTGCACCGTCACTATTAGCAATAACTCCTTCAGATATAGTTTTTAATGTAAACGCGTTAGTACTTCCTACTCCCGCTACTCCACCTTCTAATGTTAAAACATCACTAAATGTAGTTCCAGAACCTGTATCTACTGAAATTAAATTTCCTGCTGTACCTGCTGAAGAAGCTGTTAACTGAATAGCTGTTGTAGCATCAGTAGCATTTACTCCTATACTAGCACCATCAATTTTAGTTACCAAGTTATCTATGTATCCCGCTGTGTTAGATCCTGTTGCTAAGAAAAATACGGGGTTACTATCTGCTGGTAGACCACCTGCTGGATCCGCAGCAATAAATCTAAATTCACTTCCTCCTACTGTAATTTGAAATTCATCATCAACTGTTTGACCAAATGTTCCTGCTATTGTTAACGAACCTGTAGCTGCGGCAGCTCCCGTGATGTTTTGACCATTAGCAATTGTTGTACTAGTAGCACTTGTAAAAGAACCACTTACTACTCTTGTTACTAATAAAGAATCTCCACCTTGTTGGAAATAATTAAATGCTGAAATTGATGTAAGATAGGTAAATTGACCACTACCACTTTCTACTGTAGTACCAAACACATTTTGATATTCTGAATATGTTGTAATTAGTGTTGGGATACCAACTGGTCCTTTAACTGTTGGTCCTACTATAGCTGCTCCTGCTTGTACAGGTTGAGCCTCTAAAAAAGTTTGGTCGTTTTCCCTTGCTAATACACCGGGGGATACTAATACTTCTGCCATGTCTTATGAATTAATTTTGTTTATAAATATTGCAAAAGCCTTTAAAAATGCAATTAAGCTTTAATAAACTCACCACTTTCTAGATTTACAGTACCTTGACCATACTTTTCTTCTAATTTTTGTGCTTGTTCTTGTTGTCTTTTTTCAAAAGCTTCTAATTTTTGTGTTACTAGTTCTTTTTGTCTTGTAAAAAATCCGATTTGGTATTCAATCTGTCCTAATTGATATACTAAATCATTTTGTTCCTGTTGTAACGAAGTTAATGTTTCTACTTCTTCTTTATCTAAAACTTTATTTTCCATTTTTTATTTTTTTGTGTGATTATAAATACTGTAAGTTTATGTTAAGGTATAATGTATGTAGGGTTTTTTTATAAACCAAATCTTCCTTTTAAAGCGTTATAGTTGTGTAGGACTTCTGTTGCTGATAAGGCGCGGTTGTAGATGTGTACAGACCCCATATCTCCGTAAAAATGATTTTCATTTGGGTTATACCCACTATTATATCTTCCAATGCTAAAACCATCAATAATATTACTTGTATCAGAAGAAAAAAAGTATGCATTATTAGTACTTATTGAATTTGTAGCAGATAATAATTGACCATTTCGATATAAAAGAGGAGCATTAGTATCAGCTGTTTGAACTCCACAAACATATGCCCATTCATTATCTACACTAACA
>MDTG01198912.1_pt1 | contig 15147 bp, 14 predicted proteins | sample 811421 | NCBI WGS metagenome assembly MDTG01 (sample SAMN05326645, study PRJNA326480) | marine metagenome | isolation source: seawater | place: Pacific Ocean: South East | collected 2011
CCTACAGTGTGAAGTGCAGCAATGTGAAGGTAAATAACACCAAAAAGTAATAATGGTAATGCAATAACATGAAAAGCAAAAAATCTATTCAGAGTCGCGTCAGATATGACATAGTCGCCTCTGATCCACAGCGCTAGAGATTCTCCAATAAATGGGATAGCCCCGAAAAGAGATATTATAACTTGCGCTCCCCAATAAGACATTTGACCCCAAGGTAAAAGATATCCCATGAATGCTTCTGCCATTAACAACACAAAGATAAACATTCCAAAAAGCCAGAGAAGCTCTCTGGGTTTTTTATAGGATCCGTACATTAAAGCTCTGAGCATATGCAGATAAATAATGATAAAAAAGAAGGATGCTCCTGTCGAGTGCATATATCTGATTAACCAACCCCATTCAACATCTCTCATAATATACTCTACAGAGGCAAAAGCTGATTCTGCATCAGGCTTATAATTAATTGTAAGAAAAATCCCTGTAACTATTTGCATGATGAATACGAATAATGCAAGACTTCCAAAAAAATAGAAAAAATTAAAATTTTTGGGAGCATAATATTCGGACAAGTGATTCTTAACAAACTTGCTTACAGGTAATCTCTCATCAATCCATGCTACAAATTTACTCATGATGCCCTATCCTCACCAACAATTAATTTGGTATCGCTCGCAAAATAATATGGCGGTACTTCCAGGTTAGTTCCCGCAGGCATGCCTTTGAACACTCTTCCAGATAAGTCAAATTTAGAACCGTGACATGGACAAAAGAATCCTCCTTTCCAGTCAAGTCCAAGATCCTTATTTTTACCAGGCTTGTATAATGGCGAGCATCCTAGGTGGGTACAAACTCCAAGTAAAACTAGAAATTCTGGTTTTACAGATCTATATTTATTTTGAGCGTAAACTGGTTGCTGCTCACTATCTGATTCTGGATCAGCAAGAAAGTCTACATCATTACTTATGACATTTAGCATCTCAGGTGTTCTATGAACAACCCAAACTGGCTTTCCCCTCCACTCAACAATTTTAAACGTACCAGGTGTGATTGCAGAGACATCGATCTCAATAGGCGCTCCAGCCATTTTGGTTTTCTCACTAGGTGACATTGTAGATAGAAAAGGTATTAACGCAAACACAGCACCAACACCTCCTACAACTTTTGTTAAGTTTGTAAGAAAATTCCTTCTTTTGTGTGAATTGTTCTTATCAGTCATCCCTGTCAACTCATTTTTAATTCTGTGCGTAATATATCATATCATGATCCTCTAATATATACTTTTAAATACAGATATTAATTTATGTTGAAAGAGCTCTCAAAATATATGGTAATAGGCTTAATTGCAGGAATCATTTCTTATGTTTTTCTGTCTGAAGGACCTGTGTCAATAAAGATTAATGAATCAAAACAGAATCTGGGTTTAGTCTCAGGTATCTCGTACAATCACATTTACAATAATGTCAAAGATTCGGTCGTTACTATCAAAACAGACATTGGAAGAGGGTCAGGTGTAATAGTTACTGATAGCGGACATGTTGTCACAAATGAACATGTAATAAGGGGGGCTAAATATGTTTCTATAATCACTGCAGATAATGAAACCTATAAAACAAGTATTGTCGGCATTGATTCTATTACTGATATAGCATTGTTAAATAGTGATTATAGAGGTAAATCAATCACCTTTGCGGATTCATCAAAAGTAAAGATTGGAGATATTGTATTAGCCATAGGTAATCCATTTGGTGTAGGGCAAACATTGACTCAAGGAATAATCTCTAGAACGAATAGCGGTCATATAACAGAGAATCCACTTGATGAATTTCTACAATCTGATGCAGCTATTAATCCCGGTAATTCTGGTGGAGCTATGATAGGTACTAATGGAAACCTTATTGGTATCAATACAATGAACTTATCTATGGGAGGAGGAAGCGATGGTATTGGATTAGCTGTTCCCTCGAATCTAGTGAGAAATATCACTCAACAGTTGATCAAGTACGGGAGAGTTGTTCGCGGATATGTTGGCATGTCAGCATTCGATACAAGTGAGGGAGTAATGATAACAAAGGTTCTAAAAAATGGTCCTGCGTATAATTCAGGATTAAGGCCTAGAGACGTAATTATAAGTATAAATGATACAAAAATTAAACATATAAAGGAGGTTGTAAAAATTGTTGCCTCTTTAGAAGTTGATCAAGAAGTAATATTAAAATACAAAAGAGGAGATGAAATTAATAACTCAGTGATAAAAGTGACAGCAATGCCTATGTCACACAAATCAATTAATAGATAACTACTTCCTAAATTTTGCCGATTCAGAGTGAGCATACAAACCTTCAGAGTCTGCAAGAGATGAGGCTATCTCAGATAATTCCTTAGCATGTTTTTTTGAAATTTTCATAACACTCGAGCGTTTTAGAAAGTCATAAACACCTAAGGGAGATGCATATTTTGCTGTTCCGCTTGTAGGCAATACATGATTAGGCCCTGCACAATAATCACCAAAAACTTCTGGGCTATTTTCACCAATAAATATTGCGCCTGCATTTGTAATTTCTTTTGCTAAAGTATTAGTATCATACCCAACAATTTCTAGATGCTCTGGTGCAATTTTATTAGTTATCTGAATAATTTCAGATATATTTTTTGCTTTAATAAAAAGTCCTCTCGATAAAAGTGATTTTTGTATGATTTTTCTTCTCTCTTGGGATTGAATCATACCATCAATTTTACTATTCACAGCATTGATAAGTTCTTTGCTTGTAGTCAAAAGTATAGATTGAGCTAATTCATCGTGCTCTGCTTGAGCAAACATATCAATAGCAATGCACTCTGGATTAGAGAACTTATCCCCTATTATTAGTATTTCTGAAGGTCCAGCAAAACTGTCTATACCAACAGTTCCAAAAACTTTCTTTTTAGCAGTAGCAACAAAAATATTTCCAGGTCCAACAATTTTACTCACAGGGCTTATTGTTTCAGTTCCGTGAGCAAGGGCTGCAATTGCATGTGCTCCACCTAATTTATAAATTTTATCCACCTCGCATAAATCTGCTGCAACTAATACTAATGGATTAATTTTTTTATTATGAGGTGGACTGGTCATGATGATTTCTTTTACAGCAGCTATTTTTGCAGGTATTGCATTCATGAGAACAGTTGAAGGATAACTAGCTTTGCCACCTGGAACATATAATCCGGCTCTCTCGATAGGCGTTATCTTTTCTCCTATTTTAGAGCCCTTAATATTTATCGACCAACTCTTGAAACCTTGTTGTCTGGAAAATTTTTTTATGTTTGAGATTGCTTTTTTAATATTAGCTAATGTTTTTTTTGAAACAAGTGAATATGCTTCTCTAATTTCTTTTGATGATACAAGTGAATCATTTACTTTTTTATAGGAACTTTTATCAAATATTCTTGAATACTTAATTAAAGCTTTATCTTTATTTTTTCTAATATCATTTATTATTTTTTCAACACTCTTCTCAATTTGCGCAGAATTTTTTATACGTAAACTTAAATAATTTGATAAATCATTCAAGAACTTTCGATTAGAAGTCTCTAGAATTTTAATTTTCATATGCTTTAACTAATGTTTCGTCAATTGAAGATATAATTTCTTCTGTTTGATCCCATCCTATACATGAATCCGTAATACTCTGACCATATTTAAGCTTATCTCGACTGTTTATTTTTTGATTGCCTTCAACGAGATTACTTTCCAGCATGATTCCAACAATATTTTTTTCACCTGATAATAATTGCTTTTTAACATCATCTACAACAAGAGATTGCATTTTATAATCCTTCTTACTATTAGCGTGACTAGCATCAATCATAATATTTGGAAACATACCATTTTTTTCTAAGATTTCAGATGATCTTTTTACTTCCTCTGACTGGTAATTTGGATGATTATTACCTCCACGATGTATAATGTGACAGTCCTCATTACCTGCTGTATTGAATATTGCTGATTTTCCTTCTTTAGTTACAGATAAAAAACTATGTGAGTGTCTGGCTGCATTCATAGCATCAATTGCTATTTGGATACTTCCATCTGTTCCATTTTTAAAACCCACAGGGCATGATAGGCCTGAAGCCAGTTCTCTGTGACTTTGGCTTTCTGTTGTTCTGGCACCTATAGCCCCCCAGCTTATTAGATCTGATAAATATTGTGGGCTAACTAAATCAAGAAATTCATGACCACAGGGCATTTGCATTTCCGACAAGTCAATTAAGAGTTGTCTTGCTAATTTTAATCCATTATTAATTTTAAATGATCCATCTAAGTCAGGATCATTTATTAGACCTTTCCATCCTATTACTGTTCTAGGTTTTTCGAAATATCCTCGCATTATGATTAAACAGTTCTTAGATAACGATTTTTTTAAGTCACTAAGTTTTTCAGCATATTCTTTTGCAGCATCAATATCATGTATTGAACATGGGCCTACTATAATCATAAATTTCTTTAATGATTTATTTAAAATGTTTCTTATTTCATTTCTTGCGTCAATGATAGTTTTTATGCCCTTTTCTGTAGGTGATAGTAAATTAATTATATCTTTCGGACTAATGAGCTCTTGAGTATTAATTATTCTAAGATCATCTGTTTTCTTGTTCATGATTTTCTTACTCTTTTTAAAAATGAGTCTATTTCTTCTCTTTTAAGTTTGTATGAAACTTTATTTGATATTAATAATGATGATACGTCAGATATAATATCATATTCTTTTAATCCATTTTCTTTAATGGTTTTTCCTGAGTCAACAATATCTACAATAAAGTCTGATAAATTCAGCACTGGTGCAAGTTCTATAGAACCATATAGCTTCAATATTGAGCACTGAAGACCTATTTGTTCAAAATATTTTTTTGCTATATTCGGGTACTTAGTAGCAACTTTCATATTGTTGTAATATTTTTTATTTGATTTTCCAGCAACTACCAATCTACATTTAGCTATATTTAGGTCCATAAGTCTAAAATGATTCTCTATATCGTTCTCTAATAAAGTATCTATTCCAACTATACCTATATCAACTTTCCCAGAATCAATATAAACAGGAACATCTGTAGCTTTGATAAGAACTATTTCAATATTTTTATGATTCGTAGGTATTATAAGTTTTCTCGATTTAAGTGGATCAAACTTGCAAACAACATCTGCTCTATTTAGGATATCTACGACCTCTTCAAGAATTCTGCCTTTGGATATAGCTAATCTAATCATTTGGTAGCATTTTACATGGGTTTTCTTGAAATCCTAGCACCAATTAACTGTAGTTTTTCCTCAATACAGTCATATCCCCTATCAATATGATATACTCGACCAATTTCCGTTGTTCCATAAGCAGCAAGTCCTGCTAGTATAAGACTGGCTGACGCTCTTAAATCTGTTGCCATAACAGGTGCTGCAAAAAGTTTATTACTTCCAGTAATAATTGCCTTATTTTCCTCAACAGTAATTTTGGCTCCCATTCTTATCAATTCTTGAACATGCATAAATCTGTTCTCAAAGATATTTTCTCTTACAGTGCTCTCTCCTAAAGCAATAGTATTTAGTGCAGTCATTTGCGCTTGCATATCTGTAGGAAAGTAAGGGTATGCATTGGTGTCAATATCTACAGCTTTTGGTCTATCTTTCATGCTAACTCGTACTGAATTTTTTGAAACTTTTATATTTGCGCCTGCTTCGATCAGCTTTTCTATGACTGCTTTACAATGATCGGGGATAATATTATTAATTTCAATATCACCTCTCGTAATAACTGCAGCTATCATAAATGTGCCAGCCTCTATTCTATCAGGCAAAGGTTTATGTGAGGTTGCTTTCAATGAATCGACGCCTTCAACTTCAATTACGTCAGTTCCATGTCCTTTAATTTTTGCTCCCATTTTATTTAGAAAAATACATAAATCTGAAATTTCAGGCTCACTAGCTGAATTGTGAATTATAGTTTTTCCTTCAGCTAATGATGCTGCCATAATAATGTTTTCAGTCCCCGTAACGGTTTTACTTGGGAAAACTATTTTTGCACCTTGTAATCGATCAGCATTAGCAGTGATGTATCCGCTCTCAACCCTAATATCCGCCCCCATTTTTTTTAGAGCATCCAAATGCATATCCACAGGTCTCATACCAATAGCGCATCCTCCTGGTAAAGAGACTTTTGCCTCTCCAAATTTTGATAACAAAGGCCCTAAAACTAAAATTGATGACCTCATAGTTTTCACTAAGTCATACGGGGCATATAAGTTATGTATAGTTGTAGCATCAAGATTTATATTCATGAACTCATCCATAGTAACGCTTACGCCCATTTGCGTAAGAAGTCTTGTTGTAGTTGTAACATCTTGAAGATGGGGTACATTTTTAAGTTCGACCGAACCCTCTGAAGACATTACTGATGCGCACAACATAGGCAACACAGAGTTCTTAGCGCCAGAAATCTTTACAGAGCCCTCTAGAGATTGCCCGCCGTCTATTAAAAGTTTGTCCATAGTAATTTTTAAGTTTGTTTCGGTATTCTAAGAGTTTATACTCAAATAAGTTATGTTTAAGAAGATATCATATTTTTATCAAAAATATATTCTAAGTTCTCCAGGTAAGGTAGTTTTTTTGATGCTATTTATACTCTTGCTATCTCTAACGAACGCAAATAACTTTAAATTAGATGCATCAGCAGATACTTTGATACTTGAAGATGATAAAGACTTAAAACTTTTCCGAGAGATGAATAAAAGATATGAGTCTAACGATTTTTTAATACTTACCTTAACAGATAATGAAAAAAGTATTTTTTCTGATGATACTCTAAATTTTATTGATCAAATTTCTAATGATATTGCGAAATATGATATTGTTTCTTCCGTTACTTCAATAACAAACATTCCTCTAGTGACAAGCTCTAAGAAGCCCCTTACAGAACTTATTAACGATATACCGACCATTCTAGATGAGGATATTGAAAATGAGCTAGCCAGAAAAGAAATTATATCAAGTCCTATCTATAGAGATTTAATTATCAGCAGAGATGAAAAAACTACAGCCATGCAAGTGATACTGCATAAAAATACACTTCTTGAGTCTGCTTATTTAGAAAAAGAGTTTTTATATGAAAAATTGAAAGAGGATAAAAGTTTTGAAGAAAAATATTTATTATCAAAAGCTAAATATGAGGAGATCAACAGTCTTGAGAAAAGGAAAATAGATGAATTCATAAAAAATCTCAGACAAATTCAATCTAATTACACAACAGAAAGGTATGACATAAGATTAGGCGGCATACCTATGATAAGTAGTGACATGATAAGCTTTATAAAGAGTGATTTAGTAAATTTTGGCTCAGGTGTTTTGATATTTATAATAATAACACTTACATTAATATTCAGAAAAATAATATGGGTTGCAGCGCCAGTAATTAACTGTATTTATGCGGTTTTATTTATGATTGGTTTAATTGGATTTCTCGACTGGAAAGTTACAGTAATATCATCAAACTTTATATCTTTGATGTTGATTTTAACTTTATCAATGAACATCCATATCATAGTGAGATTTAGGCAAATTTTCTCTATCAGAAAAGACAAATATCAATCTATATCAGAAACAACTCAAAAACTAGTCTGGCCCTGTTTTTATACCGCCTTGACAACAATTGTAGCATTCGCATCTCTAGTGTTCAGCGATATTAAGCCAGTGATTGACTTTGGCTATATGATGGTGCTTGGTTTAACTACATTATTTCTTACGTCTTTCGTTATGCTTCCATGTTTAATTTTGATTTTATCTAATGAGAATAATTCCATGGTTGAGCTTAAAGAGGATAATCTTCTCATAACGGATGTCTTGGCTAAGATAACGCTTAGAAATAAGAAAATGATATATTTGACTACATTCATTATTATGATTGTCACATTTTATGGACTAAATTATTTAAAAGTTGAGAATAGTTTTATAAATTACTTCAAGGAGAATACAGAAATATATAAAGGTATGAAATTGATAGACAATCAACTTGGCGGGACTACACCATTAGATATTATTATTAAATTTAAAGATGAGGAAAATCTTGTTGAAGAGGATGATTTTGATGATTTACTTGGAGAGTCTGATGATATGAGTGAGCCAAATTGGTTTACAACAGATAAGATTGACAAAATAAAATATGTTCATGATTATTTAGAGGAAAATAAATATATTGGAAAAGTATTATCTTTTGCATCTTCTATTCGTGTTGCTGAGATAGTTAATGACAATAAAGAGCTTGATAGTTTGGAAATATCTTTACTGTACAAAAAATTGCCAAACGAAGTAAAAGATATCGCTGTTACACCTTATCTCTCGATAGATGATAATGAGGCCAGAATAAATATAAGAGTTATAGATTCGGATCCTGAGCTGAGACGTGCTGAGTTAATAAAAAATATACAAAATGATCTTAACTCTGATTCATATCTTCAGTCTGAAGAGATAATTCTTTCAGGAATATTGGTACTGTACAATAATATGCTTCAAAGCTTATTTGACTCTCAAATAAAATCACTCGGTTTTGTCATGCTTATCATAGCAATCATGTTTATGATATTATTTAGGTCGGTGTCACTGATGATAATTGGTATTATTCCAAATTTATTGTCTGCATTGCTTGTCCTGGGCATAATGGGAATAATGCGCTTGCCTTTAGACATGATGACAATCACAATTGCGGCTATAACTGTAGGTATAGCAGTTGATAATAGCATTCATTATATATATCGATTTAAAGAAGAATTAAAAATTCATCACAACTATGAAAAAACAATCTCAATTTGTCATTCTACTATCGGTAAAGCTATTTTGTTTACAGGTATAACAGTGATATTTGGATTCTCAATACTTGTATTGTCTAATTTCATCCCTACTATCATTTTTGGTTTACTGACTGGTTTAGCAATGTTAGTTGCTCTTATAGCTGTTTTAACTTTACTTCCCAGACTTATTATTTCTTTCAAACCGCTATAAACTAATCAGCGATTGAGATTATCAATTAATGACCGAATACCTTTCTTGGATACGTGTTCTCTGTAGTCTGCCCTGTAGTTTTTCATTAAACTAATTCCATCAAATATAATATCATATATTCTCCAGCCCTCTTCTTGTTTGATAAGTCTATAATCTACTTCTATATCACCTGCTGCAATGATGTATTTAGATTTTACAAGGGCAAGATTTTTTCTTTTACCTGGTGTATAAGGAAAAAATTCTATATCATCTCCATCAAAAGCTGTTACCGATTTCATATATGTGCTTGTCATTTTATATTTGAATGCATTCATAAAGTCTATCTTTTCAGCACTAGTCATTTTAGTCCAAGTCTTTTTACCGAGAATAATTTTAGACATAAGATTAATATCAAGTTTAGGCATCACAACATCATTCATCATTTTACGTAAAAAAATTTCGTCATTTTCAAATCTTTCCTTATGGATTGAGACAAGATCAGATACTTCTTGAACAGATTTTTTTAGAAAGTCATCAGGTCCTTCCGATGAAATTGCAGTAATTGAAAAAAGTGAAAAAATAACCAAGAATGACAATTTTTTAATCATATGGACCATTTTAGTATATAATCTTAAAATATGTTACTAAATAAATTAAGAAATTTGTCCAATAAGCTAACAATTTTAGTTACATTTACAATTGCTTTATCTTTGCCTTACAATAATCTACATTCATCAGAATCTGACCCTCTTGAACCAATAAACAGAGCAATTTTTGGTTTTAATGAGGTTGTTGATGATGCAGTATTAGAACCTGTTGCAAAAGGCTATAAATATATAACACCTGACCCAGTTGAAGATAGCGTCTCAAATTTTTTCAATAACTTAGGGGAAATAAACACAATCATCAATAGCACACTTCAACTAAAGTTTGATAAAACTTTATCTTCCTCTAGTAGATTTATTGTGAATTCAACAGTTGGTGTATTTGGCCTTTTTGATGTTGCATCAACAATGGGAATTGAAAAACATAATGAAGATTTCGGACAAACACTTGGATTTTATGGTATCCCATCTGGACCATATTTAGTTTTACCTTTCTTTGGTCCAAGTTCGTTCAGAGATGCTCCCGGGTTTTATTTTGACGTATCGATTGAAAAAGAAATATCTCCCATACACACAGATCTACATCATGAAGAAAGACAAGTTATACAAGCGACAAATGTAATTGATACCAGGGCTAACTTATTAAGTGCTTCAAAGATTTTAGATACAGCGGCTAAAGATAAATATATTTTCCTCAGAGAATCTTATTTACAAAAAAGAGCAAGAATGATTTCTGACGGAAAAGACGTTCAAGACTTTGAGATAGATGTTCTTGAGATCAACTATTAAAAAAACTTAATTATAATTAGATAAAAATATGATGATAGAAGCTACATCTATCTTACTAATAGGATTGGCATTATTAGTACTTGGTTCAAATTTATTAGTTACATCTACTGAAAATTTTTCTGGTTACTTTTCAATATCAGGTTTTTTTGCTAGTTTTTTCCTGATTGGAATAGCAACATCAGCCCCAGAAATATTTATATCAATACAATCAGCATTACAAGAAAAAACAATACTTGCAATCGGTAACGGACTTGGTTCAAATATATCCAACATCTGTTTGGTTTTTTGTATATCTATTTTTTTTATAAAGAATTATTCTTCTAATTTTTCTATACCAATGATTCCATTAATAAGTATGATAATTTTGACACTTTCATTCCTAATTTTAGTTTACTTTGACACTTTCTTCGGTACTGTTGACTCTATAATTCTTATAATCATATTTATCATCAGTATGTTCTTTTTCAATCATAAGGAAGACCAGTTTGAAAATCCAAAAACTAACAAAAATATATACAACATTACTTTTTTATTTTTACTAGGGATGCTCTTGCTTATTTCTGGTTCAAACCTTTTTATTGATGGTGCCACAAGGATTGCATTATATTATAGTATCAGTGCTTACGTAATTGGTCTTACGCTAACTGCTATCGGAACCAGCCTGCCTGAGTTAGCTGCTAGTATTCAATCTGCGAGTAAAGGTCGTAGTGACTTCATAGTTGGTAATGTAATAGGCTCAAATATATTTAATATTGCTGTCGCAATGACAACTGCCGGATTAATAAGTTCAACAAACATTTATGCGAATGAAGTATTTCGTGACATTATAATGATTATATTTACTACATTGGTCTTTTATTTCATTGTCAAAACGAATAAAGCTGTCATTAAAACTGTATCTTCAATTGTATTAGTAATAACATACATCCTATATATAGGTTTTGTAGCAAGATAATAATGAAAAATAAATCAAATATTCAATTAGCAAAGGAAATCATAAAAAGAGAGATAACTGCTCTTAACAAAACGCTTAAAAATATTGATTCAAGTTTTAACAAAGCATGCAATTTTTTAAAAAATTCTACAGGAAAAACCGTCACTATTGGATTGGGCAAATCTGGTTATATAGCTATGAAAATGGCTGCTACTTTGAGTAGCACAGGAACACCATCAATATTTATTCATGCTACAGAAGCTCTCCATGGCGATATGGGAGCAATCCAAAGTAATGATGTGATAATTATCTTCTCAAACTCTGGAGAAACAGCTGAGATAATCAAATTACTTCCTCTCTTGAAGATTCTTAAGTGTAAAATAATTGCTATCACTGGTAATCAAAAATCTTCACTTGCAAGATATTCAGATGTCTCATTAGATGCATCAGTGACTAGAGAAGCTTGTCCTAATAATCTAGCACCAACATCTAGTGTAGTTTGTGCTCTAGCGATATCTGATGCATTGTCTTTAACGGTCTCCTCACAAAAGAATTTTACAATGAAAGATTTTGCTAAAACTCATCCTGAGGGAGCTTTAGGGAAAAGGCTTATTAAAACTGTTGATGATATAATGATTAAAAAAAATCTACCTATTGTTAGAGATAACTCGAACTTTGATGATCTTATAAAAATTACCACAAAAAATAATCTCGGCATAGCAATCATATCTAATAGTAAAAATAATATAGTTGGTGTAATTTCAGATGGGGATATTAAGAGAATAATGAAATTGAACAAAAACACCAAAGAGATAATATTAAAAAATGTAATGACAACTAGACCTCTAAAAGTCAGCAAAGATATACTTGCTGCCGAAGCACTTTCAATTCTAGAGAAAAATAATATAAGCGCCTTGCCTGTTGTAGATAAATTAAAGGTAAAAGGAATTGTTACACTACAGATAATACTTAAGTCTCTCAACTAAAATGAATTTCAAGTCGCAATATAATACTCTCGCAAAAAAAATGTATACAGACGAAATAGTCAGTAAAGCAAAGAAAATTAAGCTTCTCGCGTTTGATGTTGATGGAGTTATGACAGATGGCGGATTATATATCAACCATAATGGTGAGGAGAGTAAAAGGTTTTATGCTCAAGATGGGCATGGTATTAAAATAGCTCAGTCTATGGGTGTCGATATGATGATTATCTCTGGCAGAGAATCAGAGAGTGTCTCAAAAAGAGGAAATGAGCTTGGGATAGATAAAATTATACAGGGTAGCAGAGATAAGCTTAAATCTTTTCTAGATCAAAAAATAAATTTAAATAAAGAAGAAGTGTGCTTTGTAGGTGATGATACTGTTGATATAGAAATCCTTCAATATGTCGGTTTATCAGTTATAGTTCCGAATTCTAATTTTATTCTTAAAGAGTTAGACTTTGACTGGATCACACCAAGAAGTGGTGGTAATGGAGCTATCAGGGATATTTGTGATTTAATTTGTTATTCAAAAACAGTTAGTGAAAAAATTTAAAACATTCTTTTATATTTCCTTTATATTATTGAGCCATGTATGTGTTGTTTCAGCAGATGATACCCTAAACTCTGTGACTATAAAAAGTAAGTTATACGACTTCACTACTATTAAAAAAAATGAGGATATGACATACGATTGGGAACTCAAGGGACACGAGCTTAAACAGTATAATAATGACATTACTCACATAAAAAAGCCCAAACTAAGGATACATAATACAAGTTCTCTCACAAGGATTCAGTCGGAAACTGCAGTTGACCCGACAAGCAAGATGGAGGAAATATATTTAAAAGATAACGTATACATAATAAACAAAAATAGCTTAGAGAATATACAGACAAGACTATATACGTCATATGCAATTTTTTACGTTGCTAAGAATTTAGTTGAGACAGATCGAGACATCACAATTATAACTACAGATTCTAAAACTACGGGCACTGGATTTTCAGCGAATATGCAAACTGGATTAGTTACTATACTAAGTAATGTTAAAAGGGTCATTAATAAAAATGATACAATACAAACTATAGAAGGTAACCAGATGATATATAATACAAATAATGATAAATGGATTGTAAAGAATAAAGCTGCGAGTACAATAAAAGACAAAATTTCTAAAAAAGTTACAACTACATTTAATATAAAATAATATGTCTGTCTTAAAATGTAAAAATCTCCAAAAAACATATGATGGAAACAAAGTTGTAAAGAATATTTCTGTAGAAGTTAATTCTGGAGAAATTATTGGCTTACTAGGTCCTAACGGGGCAGGTAAAACAACCACTTTTTATATGATTGTTGGACTAGTAAAAACTGAAGTAGGCAAAATACTAATTGATGAATTAGATGTTACTTTAAAACCTATACATAAACGATTTGAACATGGAATAAGTTACCTCCCTCAAGAGCCATCTATTTTTCGTGATATGTCAGCATTAGATAATATTAATTCAATACTTGAAACTGATAAGAACTTGAGCGTTAAAGATAGAAAAAATATATTGGATGATTTAATTTCAAGATTTGGTCTGAAAAAGTTTTTAAAAACAAAGGGACTTCAATTATCTGGAGGAGAGAGAAGACGAGTAGAAATCGCAAGAGCACTTGCACTCAAACCAAAGTTTCTCCTTTTAGATGAACCTTTTTCTGGAATTGATCCTCTATCTGTGATCGATATACAAGAAATAATAAAAAGTCTATCGTCTCAAAACATAGGTATTCTAATTACAGACCATAATGTAAGAGAGACCTTAAAAATCTGTCATAAATCTTATGTTATAAATTCAGGTAGAGTTGTAGCTTCTGGAAAATCAAGAGAACTAATAAAGAACGAAACAGTTAAAAAAGTTTATTTAGGTGAATCTTTTAAATTATGAATAAATTAATTCAAAAAACAAAGCTCGCTCAAAAAAAGGTTCTATCTCACCAAACAAGACAGGCTATAAAGATATTACAATTAAATACATTAGATCTTGACAAAGAAGTAGACAATCTTATTCTTGAAAATCCATTTCTCGAGAAAGTTGATGATGTAGAAATAAATTACGATGCGAGTACACCCATCAATTTCAATGCTACAAATGTAGAAGATATCCTTAAGTATCATCAAGATACCGATAATTTACGAACATTTTTGGCGAAGCAGCTTCGGACATCAGTATTTTCTGAAAATGAGAAAGAAATTGCTTTACTGATAATCGATTGCGTAGATGATAACGGTTACCTCACAGAAGATTTACGAGAAATATTCTTACAAGCTAATAGACTTGCAGAAGTCTCTTTCCAGGATATATTTTATATACTCCATACTCTTCAAAGATTTGAACCAGTTGGAACTTGCTCAATAGATTTATGTGACTCATTGAAAATACAATTAAGTCATTCACATCAAAAATCAAAATATTTTAACTCGGCATTAAAAATAATTGATTACCTAGAAAATATTAAAATAAATGAGAAATCTAATTTTGATAAAATAATAAAAAAAATTTATGATAATGAGGATTTTAACAACAATGCTCTCAGCCTCATAAGAAGCTTAAATCCAAAACCAGGATTAGAAGTTTCTGTCAAGCTTGATTCTTATCATATTTCTCCTGATATAATTGTATCTAAAAGAGATGGTACTTGGATTGTAGAGTTAACAAAGAACACTCCGCTACTAAGGTTAAATAGTGATTACGTATCATTGCTAAATGAAACTAATATTAAAACAGACTTACATTACTTGAATAGTAATCATAATTCTGCGAAGTTTATAATTAATGCAATAAAGAACAGGA
>MDTG01347893.1_pt1 | contig 15147 bp, 12 predicted proteins | sample 811421 | NCBI WGS metagenome assembly MDTG01 (sample SAMN05326645, study PRJNA326480) | marine metagenome | isolation source: seawater | place: Pacific Ocean: South East | collected 2011
AGTACCTGAGGTTCATGATCTCGGAAGGACCTCGGACTGGCGCCTAACGCCGGCGATCAGCGGCCGGGCAAGCCGGCGGCCAAATTGCGAAAGCAATTTGGGTGACGGTTTGGACGGTCCGCTGCATCGCCATGGTTAGGCGGCTGGAGTCAGGCGCCGGAGCAAGGCCAATGCCGGCGGTCCAGTTTGAACGCATCATGTCCTGTCGCCGGACTCACCTGGTGGAGTTGATGATGCTACTGACGCTCTGGATCGTCTAGGCTGGCCCTGGCGCTCGATATGGGCCGCGAATGCGAGTGCAGACCTCATCACGCCCTGGCAGTCGGAGCCTGAGGGCCAAGAGCGCTAGATGACCCACGCCGACAACGTCGAATGAGCAACCACCAGATCTCCTAGTGAGCTGGATGATTGGAATCGCGCCCCGCTGCTCCAGTGCTGCGGCCGTACCAACCTAGTGAAAGCGATCAGCCTGGAAGGCCAGATCGAAGCTGAGGGTGCGGACCCAAGGACGCTAAAGGGCCGACCAGGACGATGCCCTCGTTGGAGGAAGGAGCGAACTATCCAATGGTGTTGGCACTGCCGCCTAACGCCGGCGATCAGCGGCCGGGCGAACCGGCGGCCAAATTGCGGAAGCAATTTGGGTGACGGGTTGGACGGTCCGCTGCATCGCCATTGTTGGACGGCGCCTCGTCTGAGTTGCAGTGCCCGCTTCCGGCCCAGAAGCGGATGTTTAATCAGATTGGGTAGTCAGAGCGGAAGGGCAAGTCTAGGGCTTCCAAGCCGACGCCCAATTCGCGCAATTGCACGTCTAACTCCTCCTCACTGAACGCGATGCGACTTACTTTGTCTCCCAGGTCTGGCTCCCCGACAAATACGTCGGAACCAAATGTGTCTATATGAATGCTGAATCGCCGCACGTGATATGCACGCCCGATAAGCGGGAAGTTCTCCACGCCGAGCCAGCGCAGGACATCCTGCGAGCCCTGCTGGGAAAGGTCCAAGGGGTACACGCCGATGAACATTCGGCGGTTCGGCGACTCGGAGCGTCCTTCGGCCGCGAGGTGCTTGCCACGCCGAAGCAGTTGGAGAACAGCACAGCGATTCATGAAGCAGACTATAACCGAGGAGGGGCAGACTTCCGCTTTGGGTCGAAAGCGGCCGGTCGATGCTGTGCCGTCCAACGCCGGCGATCAGCGGCCGGGCAAGCCGGCGGCCAAATTGCGAAAGCAATTTGGGTGACGGTTTGGGCGGTCCGCTGCATCGCCATGGTTAGGCAGCACCCGCCATGTTCAGTCTTGCGGTTCATCAGGCGCATACCGAGAGCTGACGCTTTCATCGGATACCCGAGGAGCGAATATGTCCCAAGATCCTATCCGACGCTTCGGCCGGCGTCAGGTTGGTGGTGTCGATCTTTGGGTATGGCAGTTTTTCGATAAGCCGCAGGCGGGTGATGGAGTACTCTAGCCTGTCTGCGTGTCCGCGTTCAGTAAGGCGAAGTTCCAGCTTTTCGGGGCTCGCAACCATGTACAGCTGGTGAATCGATTCGAAGGAGTCACGGAGCCCTGCGATCACAGGTTCGTAGAGTTCAGGTTTTGCGAAGACCCAAGTGAGGATGCCCAGACCGCGATTCGCCTCTGCGTAGCCGCGCATCACAGCAACGACATTCGCTATAGCGATGCCGCGGGTTCCGTCTATGGCGAGATCTGGCGAGATCCGCCATACGTCGTCAGCATCCAGGACAGCAGTGTTTGACAGACGGGCTGCGAGCAAAGAAAGAGTGGTGCTCTTTCCAACTCCGGTTGGACCGCCGAGCAGTAGAAGCTTAGGCACTTGCTAGTCCGACGCTTTTGCCTGAGATCAAGAACGAAGACGCTACTCCCCCGGTGCAGCCACCACACTGGTTGGTGAAGCTCATGCTGCCTAACGCCGGCGATCAGCGGCCGAGCGAACCGGCGGCCAAATTGCGTAAGCAATTTGGATGACGGTTTGGGCGGTCCGCTGCATCGCCATTGTTGGACGGCACCCCCGTATGCACAGCCTTTGTCATAGCATGCCGGCTACTTTTGCTCGATAGGCTTGGCCCGACACTGCTGGTCGAGGCACTGCGCTGCGTATCCAGTCTGAGGCTCACACTGAGCGTCTCGCTGCTCTGCACGTACAAGGCGCTCGTACTGGCGCGCAGCGTCGAGCATTGCAGCAATATCTGCTTCCGAGAGCATTCGCGAAAAGCCGATTGCCTCACTCCCAAGCCGACAGCCATAGGAACCAAAAGTAAGGGCCATGCAGTCTTCGTCGACAGTACACGAAGACCGGGAAGCAATTTGGTTCATTCGGTCGACTAGATCATTAGCTGCGGCTGAGCAAACGCTAGATATCCCAAACGATATTATGCAGGCCGCTAGACGAGTGTTCATGGGTGACATTTGACCTGCCAATGCGTCGGCTTGTCTGAGATGGGTTGCGCAGATGTTCAATCGACGGTGGATTGGTGCAATGCCGTCCAACGCCGGCGATCAGCGGCCGGGCAAGCCGGCGGCCAAATTGCGGAAGCAATTTGGGTGACGGTTTGGACGGTCCGCTGCATCGCCCCTGTTAGGCGCGCGTGTCGAACGCCAAGGGATATCGATCCGGACGCCGCATCGAGTCGATTCCGAGGTCTACATCAAGGTCCGGCCAGTAGTAGTGCCCCGGCGACTGTTCCTCAACATTCAGGACAGCCTCAACTGAGCCCTTCTTGAACCATGGAAACGTTTCATACGGTAGGAAGATCTCTTCGCCCCGGGCGAGAACCCAAATTCCATGAGGCGAGATATCAACTACCTCGACGTTTGAAGTGCTTTCTCCATGTGGTCTTGAGCTCATCGCTATGCGCCTCGACGATGGATTGGATTTGGTTGAGCTGCTGAACTGAGAAGCGATGATTCTTCGCCAATTCGACTTCAGGCTCAAGCCAGAACTTGGCTTCGCCCTCTGCGGATCGGACGTGAACATGCATACGGTCTTCTTCAAGAGAAAAGAAGAAGAATCGATAGCCGCGTTCACGGAAGACTGTAGGACTCATCGGCAGCCGTCAGAGCTGAAATGGTCGAGCGGCAGCTTCGCTTGAGCTGGCAAACCTGGCAAGAGCACGCTTGCGCGCCTAACGCCAATTCGACGGCGCTTTGCCGTATAACGCTCTACACATCCCCTCTGCCTCCTAACCACGCCACGCCCCAACGTAGATCCAACCCCGCCTCGCTGCGACTCGGGGATATGCGGAATCCGTCTAGCGGTCGTGAATGTGGCAACGCGGTACGCCCGGGTCGTCAACGTCCTGCGGCCGAACCGTCCATTGGCTCAAGCCCATCGGCCGCTCCGTCCCTCATGCTCCACGCTCGTCAGGGTTCCCCACGGAGTCTGCATGCCGAGCCCCCTCATTTCCAGCGTGCGGGAGGCGATCCGGGTGCGCCACTACAGCTACCGGACGGAGCGCGCCTACGTCGCCTGGATCAAGCGTTTCATACGCTTTCACGGCATGCGGCACCCGGAGGAACTGGGGTCCCGTGACATCAGCCGGTTTCTGTCCTACCTCGCCACGGATCTTCGCGTATCGGCGTCCACCCAGTCCCAGGCGCTCAGCGCGATTCTGTTCCTTTACGTGCAGGTGCTCCACCGCCCGATCGAGCATCTGTCGGACGTCGAGCGCGCTTCCAAGCCGAAGCAGCTTCCAACCGTGTTCACGGAGGAGGAGGTCGTCCGGGTGCTGGCGCACCTCGAGCGGCACTACTGGCTCATGGCCGCGTTGCTGTACGGGTCCGGTTTGCGTCTGATGGAGTGCGTCCGCCTGCGCATCAAAGACATTGACTTTCACTATCGCTGCATCGTCGTGCGGGATGGCAAGGGCCGGAAGGATCGAGTCGTCACCCTGGCGGACGGGCTGATCGTGCCGTTGCGCGATCAGATCGCCCGGGTGGTGACCCAGCATGCCCGGGACCGCGCGGCTGGTTTCGGTGCCGTGTGGTTGCCGGAAGCGCTGGCGCGCAAGTTTCCCAATGCGGAGCGCGAGCCCGGGTGGCAGTTCGTGTTTCCCGCCTCCCGTCGAAGCGCCGACCCGCGCACCGGGCGTGTTCGCCGTCACCACATCGACCCGAGCAGCCTTCAGCGCGCCGTGCGGAAGGCCGTCCGGGAAGCCGGCATTTTGCGCAGGGCGAGCTGTCACACGTTCCGGCATTCGTTCGCCACTCACCTGCTGGCCAGTGGGGCCGACATACGGACGGTTCAGGAACAGCTCGGGCATCGGGACTTGCGCACCACCCAGATCTACACTCATCTGCTCGAGCGCGGTGGCCGTGCCGTGATCAGCCCCCTGAACCGGCTGCTACCGGAGCTGCCGGCCCAGGGCGGTCAGCCTGATTGAGCGGCCTTGTAGGTTTCGAGCGCGCGCTCCCGGGCTGCCTTGTGGTCGACGATCGGCCTGGGATAGTCCTTCACCGGGTGGCGCTGCGGGTCGAACAGCGTCTTGGCGGGTGCTTTTGCCAGTTCAGGCACGTAGCGCCGGATGAATTCGCCTTTCGGGTCGAACCGCTCCGCCTGGGTATGGGGATTGAAGATGCGGAAGTAGGGCGCGGCGTCGGTGCCCGTCGAGGCGCTCCACTGCCAGCCGCCGTTGTTCGCGGCGAAGTCGCCGTCCACCAGCTCGCGCATGAAGTGCCGTTCGCCTTCCCGCCAGTCGATCAGCAGGTGCTTGGTGAGGAACATGGCCGTGACCATGCGCAGGCGGTTGTGCATCCAGCCCGTTTCGGCGAGCTGGCGCATCGCCGCGTCCACCAGCGGGTAGCCGGTGCGTCCCGCCTTCCAGGCGTCGAGTTCGTCCGGGGCGTGCCGCCACGGCACCCGATCCATTTCGCGGCGGAATGCCTCGCCGCGGCTGACGTGAGGAAACTGGGCGATGACGTGGCGGTAGAAGTCCCGCCAGATCAGCTCGTCGATCCACGTCTCGATGCCGGCGTTGCCGCCGCGCAGGCGGCCGTCGTTGGCATCGTGGGCGGCGGTCAGGCACTGCCGCGCCGAGATCGCGCCGACGGAAAGGTAGGGCGACAGCGTGCTGGTGCCGTCCAGCGCCGGGAAGTCGCGGTCGTCGTCATAGCGCCGGATGCGGTCTTCGACGAAGTCGTCCAGCCGCCGCCGGGCTTCCCGGGCGCCGCCCGGCCAGCGCTCGGTGACCCGGTCCCGCGGCACGCCGTCGGTCTGCTCGGACAGGTGTGAGTGCTCGACGTCCGGCCGGCGTTGCGCCTTCGGCCGCGGCAGCGGCGCCAGGGCGTCCCGGCCCAGGTTGGACAGCCAGCGCTTCTTGAACGGTGTGAACACCGTGTAGGGGTCGCCGTCGTTGGTCAGCACCGAGCCCGGCGGCATCAGGGTGCCCGCGTGGTGGACGTGCACCGCCCGGCCGGATTCCTCGAAGGCCCGCGTTACCCGGGAGTCCCGTACCCGCTCGTTCAGCGGGTACTCCTCGTGGAAGGCGATCGCGTCGGCGCCGAGCTCGTCGGCCAGATTCGTCAGCCGCTTCGGCAGGTCGTCGAAGCGGGGCTCCGTGATCAGGCGCAACGGCACGCCCAGCTTGTCGAGGTCGGCGGCCAGGGCGTGCAGCGAGTCCAGCAGGAACGCCAGCCGGTTGTCGCCCACGTCGTGCGCGCGCCACTGGGCGTTGCAGAGGCAGAACACCGCCACCGCCTCGCCGTGGGCCATGGCTTCGTAGAGCGCGGGATGGTCGTCCACCCGCAGGTCGTTGCGGAACCAGACAAGCGTGCGCACGCGGGCTCAGCTTGCTTGCGCGGTGTCTTGATTGTCCTTGGCGCGGATACGGTAGCCGCGTCCCGCCAGGGTTTCGATCATCGGGAAGTCGAAGGGTTTGTCCACCGCGCGGCGCAGGTTGTAGAGGTGGCTGCGCAGCGTGTCGGAGTCGGGCAGGTCGTCGCCCCAGAGCTCGCGCTCGATGGTCTCGCGGGGCACCACCTTGGGCGCCTCGCGCATCAGGATCTTCAGGATGTCGAACAGGGTGCGCGACAGCTTGATCTCCGTGTCGGCGCGATGCACTTCCATGGTGTCCAGGTTCATCGTCAGGTCGCCGACGGTGAACACCGACGAGATGCCCCGGCCCCGGCGGATCAGCGCTTCGATGCGCGCCACCAGCTCCGGCAGGTCGAACGGCTTGACCAGATAGTCGTCCGCGCCCACGTCGAAGCCTTCCAGCTTGTCGTCGAGCTGGTCGCGGGCCGTCAGCATCAGGATCGGCGTGGTGAGCTGGGCGTCCTTGCGCAGGCGTTTGCACACGCTGATGCCGTCCAGTCCCGGCAGCATCAGGTCGAGCACGATGGCGTCGAAGGGCTGGGTCACCGCCAGGTGCATGGCCAGCAGGCCGTCGGCGGCGAAGTCCACCGCGTAGTTGTGGGCTTCCAGGAAGTCGCCGACGGTGCCGGCGAGTTCCTGGTGGTCCTCCACCAGGAGGATGTTGCCTTTGATGCCGCTGGCCATGGTTGGAGTCTAGTGGGTCGGAGGATGGAGGGGAATGGTCGGCCGGAGGCCGTGAATGGCCCGTGAAGGCGCAGTCCCGCGGCCCGGGGCGTCATGGACGGCTGTCAGCGCCGCGCGGACGGGAGACAATGGCGTCATGACGGCCCGGGGTTTCATTCTGCAGGCGACCTACCGCATCCACGGCCAGATTCCCGTTGTACATCTATATGGGCGGTTGAACGACGGGCGCAGCTTTCTCGTGCGGGACGCGCGCGAGCGCCCGTTCTTCTACGTGCTCGCCGGGGACGCCGTCCGGGTGCCGGAGCTCACCGGCTGGCGGGCGGGCGCCTGCGCCGAGCGGTCCATGTCCGGCGCGGCGCTCGCCCGGGTCGAGGTCGCGGTGCCCGCGGACGCCGCCCGGGCACGGGACGCGCTGCATGCCGCCGGGGTCGCTACTTTCGAGGCCGACGTCCGCTTCGCCGTGCGCTATCTGATCGATCGCAACGTTCGGGGCGCCTGCGTCATACGCGGCGAGGGTTGGCCCGGGGAGGGCGTCGACGTGGTGTTCGACGATCCGCTCGTCGCCCCGGATCCCGAGGCCGACGAGGTGCCTCCCGCGCCGCGGGTGCTGTCCTTCGACATCGAGACGGACGCCAGGGCCGAGCGGGTGCTCGCCGTTTCCCTCTACGGGCTCGGCGCCGACGAGGTGTTCATCGTCGACGCCCGGGGGCGGCCGATGCCCGAGGGGGCCGTCGGCTGTCCCTCGGAGGCCGCTCTGCTCGAGGCCTTCTGCGATCGGGTCGCCGCGCTCGACCCGGATGTGCTCACGGGCTGGAATGTCATCGACTTCGATCTCGCCGTGCTGGCCCGGGTGGCCGCGCGCGTGCGGCGGCCGCTGCGGCTGGGTCGGGGCGATGGCGAGGTCCGGATCCGGCCCGCCGACGGCGGGTTCGGCAGCGGCAGCGCGTCGGTGCCCGGCCGGCTCGTGCTGGACGGCATCGATCTGCTGCGCGGCGCGTTCGTGCGCATGGACGACTACAGCCTCGACGCCGTGGCCCGGGAAGTGCTCGGCGAGGGCAAGGCGCTCGAGGGCGATGCCGCCGACCGGGTCGGCGAGATCCTGCACAACTACCGTCACGATCTGCCCGCCTTCGCCCGCTACGCGCGCACCGATGCCCGGCTGCCGCTGGAGATCCTCGAGCGGCTCGATCTGGTCACCCTGGCGTTCGCCCGCAGCCGCCTCACCGGCATGACGCCGGACCGGGTCTCCGCCAGCATCGCGTCGTTCGATTTCCTCTATATGGCGGCGCTGCATCAGCGCGGCATCGCCGCGCCGTCGGTGCGGGCGGAGCCCGGCCGCGCCCGGGTCGCCCAGGCCGGCGGCCACGTGCTCGAGCCGAGGCCCGGGCTGCACGACAACGTCTGGGTGTTCGACTTCCGCAGCCTGTACCCGAGCATCGTGCGCACCTTCAACATCGACCCCCTGGGCTTCGTGGCGGATCCCGGCGACGAGGACCTGATCCGCCTGCCCGGCGGCGCCGCGTTCCGCCGTGAGCCCGGCATCCTGCCGGCCATGCTCGACGATCTGTTTCCGCGACGGGCGGCGGCGAAGCAGCGCGGCGACGAGGTGGCGTCCCAGGCCATCAAGATCCTCATGAACTCCTTCTATGGCGTGCTCGGCACGCCCGCCTGCCGGTTCCACAATGCCGCCATCGCGAATGCCATCACCGGTCAGGGGCGGCATCTGCTGCTGTGGTCCCGGGACTGGTTCGAGGCCCGCGGCCTTGCCGTGCTCTACGGCGACACCGACAGCCTGTTCGTCGCCGCCGACGAGGACGACCCGGACCGGGCCGCAGCGCGCGGCCGGCGTCTGGTGGCCGAGATCAACGGCGACCTGGAGGCCTACATCACCCGCGGCTGGCGCGTGCGCAGCGCGCTCGAGCTCGAGTTCGAAAAGCTCTACGTGCGGCTGATGCTGCCATCGGTACGCCACGGCGCCGGCGGCGCCCGCAAGCGCTATGCCGGCGTGCGCTACGGCGCTGCGGAAGGCGAGGTGGAGTTCGTCGGCATGGAGGTGGTGCGGCGGGACTGGACGGAGCTCGCCAAGCGTGTTCAGCGCGAGCTGTACCAGCGGCTGTTCGCGGGGGCCGCGGTGGAGGCCTATCTGCGCGACGTGGTCGCCTCGGTGCGCCGGGGCGAGCTCGACGGACAGCTCGTTTACCGCAAGGGGCTGCGCAAGCGGCTCGAGGAGTACCGCTCGAGCACGCCGCCCCACGTGGCCGCGGCGCGCAAGTCGGCGAAACCGCCGGGTCGGGTCATCGCCTATGTCATGACCCTGGCCGGTCCCGAGCCCCTCGACGCCCGCAGCGCGGAGCTGGATCGTGAGCACTACGTCACGCGCCAGGTGCGGCCGGTGGCGGAGCCGGTGCTGCAGACCCTGGGGCTGGACTTCGATCGCGTGATTGGTGACGACCGTCAGCTCGGACTGTTCTGATCCGGACTATGCTGACGGTGTCAGGATGTGCCGGCCTCGGGCCGGGTGCCGGAGGGGCTGGCGTTCAGCCGGTATAGCAGCCTTCCACCTCGCGGTTGCTGCCGAACGGGCGCACGCCGTTCTCGTGGTTGCTGCCGACGGCGTAGGTGGTGTGGCCCAGGGTGCCGAGCTCCCAGAGCTTCTGCACCCAGACGGGCGCGCCGCGGTCGTCGAGGGCGTTGCTGACCCAGGCGTGGAAGACCGCGGTGCCGACGCCCCAGGCCACCACTTCGGCGTCACTCGGCTGCTCGCCGATGAGACGTTTGGTGAGCCAGGCGTTCTCCTTGTAGCAGGGATCGCTGGCGGCGTTGAGGGTCTGGGCCACGTCCATGGCGTGCAGGGCCTGCCAGGTCATCTCCTCGCGGTCCATCTGCAGGCTCTGGCAGCCGCCGAGCAGCCACAGGCAGGCGAGGACGGCGGCGAGGCTCGGCAGGCGGTGCGGGCGGCGCTGGCGCATGGACGGGTTCCCGTGGGTGACGACGGGGTACTTTGTACGCGAATCGGCGGCCCGGCCTGTTCGTGGATTGCAAACGGAGTTTGCGTTTTCGTGGCTGGAGTGTGTTCACCTTGGCCAGTCATCGGGCCTTTGCACGGTGCGGCCTGGGCGCAGAGCCGGCGACAGATTGACGCCGGAACTGCTCTCTAAGGGTTGGTGACGACCTAAATTCGGGAAAAATCAGCACCTTAAAGAGGGGTCTGGGTACTCTACATTGGGTTGGAACGTTGGTTATAATCCGGCGTCGCTGTCACCTTGGGAAGGGGGTGGTGACGAGTCTCTCACGGGATTGGAGAATCAAGGATTGCATCGCACTGGAATTAATCAGTCATTGGACTTCAAGAGTTCCGGCTTTGGCAATCTCGTGGCAGCCCTCGAATACGCAGCAAAGGGCGAAACGGGCATCAACTTCTACGATGGCCGGGGCGAGCTGGAGCATGTGCTGAGCTATCGCGAGCTGATGGAGGGCGCGCGCGTCCTGGGCCGCAAGTTCCTCGGTGTTGCGCCGCAGCGCGGCAGCCGGGTCGCCATCGTCGCCGAGACCGACCCCATGTTCCACAAGGTGTTCTTCGCGGCGCAGTACGCGGGGCATCTGCCCGTGGCGCTGCCGGCCGGCGTCCAGCTCGGCGCCCACGACGCCTACGTGGCCCAACTCCGGCGCATGCTCGAAGGCTGCGGCGCCAGCATCGCCGTGGCGCCGGCCACCCACATCGGGTTTCTCAAGGAGGCCGCGGAAGGGCTCGACGGCGTGCACGTCGGCCTGCTCGAGGACTTCGAGGCCCTCGCCGAGACGGATCACGAGCTCGTGCCGCTCGATTCCGACGAGCCGGCCTATCTCCAGTACACCTCCGGGAGCACCCGGTTTCCCCGCGGCGTGGAGATCACCCAGGCATCGGTGATGAACAACCTCCGGGAGATCGCCGAGGACGGGCTGCATCTCGGCGAGTCCGACCGGTTCGTGTCCTGGCTGCCCCTGTATCACGACATGGGTCTGGTGGGCTTCGTGCTGCTGCCGCTGGCCACCCAGCTTTCCTGCGATCTGCTCAGTCCGCGCACCTTCGCCATGCGCCCGCGGCTGTGGCTGAAGATCATCTCCGAGAACCGCGGCACCGTGTCGTCCAGCCCGCCGTTCGGCTATGCCCTGTGCGCCAAGCGCCTGCGGCCGTCCGACACCGAGCGTTACGACCTGTCCTGCTGGCGCGCCGCCTGCGTCGGCGCCGAGCGCATCCAGCCCAAGCCCATGCGCGAGTTCTCCGAGGCGCTGCGTTCCACCGGTTTCGATCCCTCGAGCTTCGTGCCCTGCTACGGCATGGCCGAGTGTGCCCTGGCCGTGAGCTTCGCGCCCCTGGGCGAGGGCCTGCACATCGATCGCGTGCACAAGCACACCATGGCAGAGACGCTGCTCGCCGAGCCGATCAGCGACCCGCTGGTCAGCGTCGAGGACGTCCTCGAGTTCGTCGACTGCGGCGACGTGCTGCCCACCTACGAATTCGCCATCCGCGACCTGGACGGCAACGATCTGCCCGAGCGTCACTGCGGCCGGGTCTGCCTGCGCGGGCCCAGCGTCATGCGCGGCTACTATCGTGATCCGGCCTCCACCAGCGAGGTGCTGTCTCCCGACGGCTGGCTCGACACCGGCGACATCGGCTATCGGGTCGGCAACCGGCTGTTCATCACCGCCCGCAGCAAGGACGTGATCATCATCAACGGCCGCAACATCTGGCCCCAGGATCTCGAGCATCTGGCCGACGACATGCCCGGGGTGCGCCAGGGCAACGTGTCGGCATTCGCCGCGCCGCTGCCGAGCGGTGAGGACCTGGCGGTGCTGGTGGTCGAATGCCGCGAGCGGGACCCGGAGAAGCGCCGGGCGCTGGTGGCCGAGTTGGAAGGCGCCGTGCGCACGCACTTCGGCATCCATTCCTACATCGACCTGGTACCACCGGGCACGCTGCCGCGGACGTCGTCCGGCAAGCTGGCGCGGTCCCGCACCAAGCAGGACTTCCTCGACCGGGTGAGCGTCGCCGACGGCGCCGGATTCTCCCAGGTCGCCAACGGCTGATCCGTCGTGGCCGCCGTGCCGTCGCCGGTGCTGCTCACCGGCGCGACCGGGTTCATCGGCCGGCATCTGCATGTGCTTCTGCTCGACCGCGGAATCGCCGTGCGCGCCCTGGTGCGCCCTGCGTCCGCCGCCCGGGCCGCCCTCGACCCGCGCTGCGAGGTCGTCGCCGGTGAGCTGACCGATCCCGCCGCCTGGAGCCGCGCCCTCGATGGCGCCGGCGCGGTGGTCTACGGCGCCGGCGCGGTACGCGGGCGCGACTACCAGGACTTCGTGCCCGCCAACGTCGCCGGCGTCGCCATCATGGCCGCCGTCATGGCGGAGCTGGCGGCGCCGCCGCCGGTCGTGCTCCTGTCTTCCCTCGCCGCCAGCCGTCCCTACCTTTCCCACTACGCCGGCAGCAAGCGGGCCGGAGAGCGGGCGCTGACCGATTCCGCCCTGGCGCGCTGGACCGTGCTGCGGCCGCCGGCGGTCTACGGGCCCGGCGACGAGGAGATGCGGCCGCTGTTCGATCTGGTCCGGCGCGGCATCGCGCTGCGCCCGGGGCCGCCGGGTCAGCGGCTGTCGCTGCTGCACGTCGACGACCTGGTCCGGGCGGTGGCGGCGGCCCTGACCGCGCCGGAGGCCTGCCGCGGCCAGACCTTCGCCATCGACGACGGCAAGCCGGGCGGCTACGACTGGGGGGAGATCGCCCGGGACGTGGCCGGGCGTCCGGTGCGCGAGCTGGGCGTGCCGTTCCGCCTGCTGCGCGGCCTCGGCGCGCTGAATCTCGCCTGCGCGCGGCTGTTCCGCTACGCGCCCATGCTGTCCCCCGGCAAGGCCCGCGAGCTTCATGAGGCGAACTGGCTGTGTGATAATCGCGCCTTCACGCACGCCACGGGCTGGCGGCCGGAGGTCGATCTGGAGCACGGCGCCGCGGCCCTGTATTCCTGACATCCCCTACCGCCGGGAGACCATCATCGTGAAGGCCGATGTGGCTGACATTCAGACCGAGATCACCCGGATCCTCGCCGGATTTCTGGAGGATCCGCCGGCGCTCAGCGGCGCGACGGATCTGGTGGCGGACCTCGACCTCGAATCCGTGCAGGTGATGGAGTTCGTCGTGGAGGTCGAGGACCACTACGACATCGCCATCGACCTGGAGAGCCTGTCCAACGTGCATACCATCGCGGAGCTGGCGGCCGTGGTCGCCCGCACCCTCGACGCCTGAAGCCCAAAACCGACTCGGCCACGGATATGGATCTGCTCGACAAGTTTGCCGTTCATCGGGAACGCCAGCACGAACTGGGCGAGGGCGGCATCGACCCCACCCACGTGGTGATGGAGAAGATGATCTCCGCCACCGAAGCGGTGATCGCCGGCAAGCCGACCATTCTCGCCGGCACCAACAACTACCTCGGCCTCACCTTCGACCCGGAGTGCATCGCCGCCGGGCAGGCGGCGCTCGCCGAGTCCGGCACCGGCACTACCGGCTCGCGCATGGCCAACGGCAACTACGCCGGCCACGGCGCGCTGGAGCGGGAGCTCGCCGAGTTCTACGGCGTGCCCCACGCCATGGTGTTCTCCACCGGCTATGCCGCCAACGTCGGCACCCTCGGCGCCCTGCTCGAGCCCGGCGACGCGGTGCTGCTCGACGCCGATGCCCACGCCAGCCTGTACGACGGCTGCCGCATGACTGGGGCGGACGTCTACCGTTTCAAGCACAACGACCCGGAGAGCCTCGGCAAGCGCCTGCGCCGGCTCGGCGAGCGGGCGTCCCGGGCGCTGGTGGTCACGGAAGGGCTGTTCAGCGTGCTCGGCGACGAGGCGCCCCTGGAAGAGATCGCCGACATCAAGGACCGCTACGGCGCCTATCTGTTCGTCGACGAGGCCCACTCCCTCGGCGTGTACGGTGAGCACGGCCGCGGCTTCGCCGAGCAGGCCGGCGTGCTCGATCGCTGCGACTTCATCGTCGGCACGTTCTCCAAGAGCCTGGGCGCTACCGGCGGCTACTGCGTCAGCCGCCACGACGTGCTCACCCTGTTCCGCTTCGCCAGCCGCGCCTACATCTTCACCGCCTCGCCGTGCCCCTCGGTGATCGCCACCACGCGGACGGCCCTGCGCCACGTCCGCGAGCGCGGCGACGAGCTGCGCCGGCGCCTCTGGGACAACGCCCGCGGCCTGCACGACGGCCTCGGCGCCCTGGGTCTGGAGCTCGGCGCCGACACCAGCCCGGTGGTGGCGGTGCGCTTCAAGCAGAAGGAGCGGGCCCTGGCCACCTGGCGGCGCCTGCTCGCTCTCGGCGTTTACACCAACCTCATGATGCCGCCGGCTTCCCCCGACGGCAGCAGCCTGCTGCGCTGCAGCGCCAGCGCCGCCCACACCCCCGAGCAGATCGCCGCCATCGTCGAAGCCTTCCGCCGCGCCGTCGCCGACACCGACGAGCCCCGTTCCCTGTAGGAGCGGTCTCCAGACCGCGATTGCCAGGCCAACCGGGATCGCGGTCTGGAGACCGCTCCTACAAGCGTGTCGAACCCATCTGGTCTACCTGAACGCCCCCCGCCGGTACAGCCGCCACAGCAGCGGCCAGGCGAACAGCAGCGGATGCTTCCTCGCCCGCTCGCTCGGCTCGATGTAGATGCCCGAGTGGCGCTCGATCTTCCACAACAGGTAGTCCAACGGGTCGTCGAAGGTCCCCGCGGCCTTCACCAGCCGGGCCACGCTGAGCAGCTTGCCGGCCACGCGCCGGGCGCCCCAGGCCATCCGCGACCGCCCCCGCGACGGCTGCGGCCCGCGGGGCCGATACGCTCCGGACCCGGCCGGCGGGGCCGCCGCCGGCGCGGCCGCCGCGTCCGCGCGCTGCGCGTAGGCGGCGAGCAGCGCGTCGAAGCGTTGGGGCTGCGCCGCGTACAGCGATCCGACCCCTTCCGCCTGCTCGGAGCGCAGCTCGCTCGCGTAGGTCAGGGCGAAGCCGCGCTGCCACAGCGACTCGCTCGAAAACGGCGGCTGGAGCATCGGCACGGTGCGGGCGACGAAGGTATGCACGGCCCGGGCCACGGCCCGGACGACACGGTCGGCCACCTCGTCGCTGCGGGCGGACACCAGTCCCGCCGGCTGGGTGAAGCGCGACCAGAAGTAGCCGTGGAAGTCGTCCATGGCGTCCTCGAACTGGGCGAGGGTCATGGTGGCGTATTTGGCCCGCACCGCGTCGCGGCCGTCGGCCGCGGGCAGCGCCACGTAGTAGACGTTCGGCGGCAGCAGCCGGTTGCCCGGCGCGTGGCCCCGGGGCAAGGCGGCCCGCAGGTCGTCCACCAGCACGTAGAAGTCCAGCAGGGTGTCGCGCTTGCCGCGCAGATAGGAGCCGTACAGCAGGACCGCCAGGACGCCGTCGTGGCGGCGGCGGATCTCCTCCGTCAGACGGGCGACGTCGGGGTCGTCGGCGTGGGCGAGGGCGTGCAGCTCGCGGCGGATCAGCGCCTCGAGCTCATCCCCGGTCGACATAGGCGCTTTGGGTGCCGGAGAACGTCCGGTACGCCCGGGCGTGTCGGGTGGCGGCGGTCTCCGGGTCCGCCAGCCAGGAGGTGAGCGGGCCGG
>MDTG01241224.1_pt1 | contig 15146 bp, 14 predicted proteins | sample 811421 | NCBI WGS metagenome assembly MDTG01 (sample SAMN05326645, study PRJNA326480) | marine metagenome | isolation source: seawater | place: Pacific Ocean: South East | collected 2011
CAAGTGTTCCAAAATTAGGGGAAAGGTCGAGCGGATCCTGTGAGTCTGCATTTAATCCTGGAACAGAAAACCATCCAAATGGACCTAATCTATAATTAATTCTGACAACAATTACATTATGCTTTCTAACCATTTTAGTAAAATCGTATAAATCTTTTAAACCAGAGGTGTTCCCACCTCCATGAATCCAAAACATAACTGGCAATTTCTCTAAATCAGCTTTCTTAGGTGCGAAAACATCAAGGTAAAGACAATCTTCACTGCCAACAAAATCTCCATTTCCATCAACTCCACCCAGTGAAGAGGGTCTTTGAACACAAAAATTATTATTAATAGGGTTTATAGTTCGAGGAATGGTAATTTCTCTAGGAGCTTTCCACCTCAAAGCACCAACAGGAGGCTTTGCATAGGGAATATCTTCCCAAATAATGACTCTATTTTTATATATACCACTTACATCTCCTGAGGTTGTTGAAACGGTATGTTCGTTACCTTGAAGATAAACAATAAAAAAAATAGATAAAATTAAGTATAATTTTTTCATTAAAGTTAATCTGTTTTTATGCATCAGATATTATAGCTTATATATTGTAGTTTTCGGGATGTAGCGCAGCCTGGTAGCGCACTACACTGGGGGTGTAGTGGTCGTCGGTTCAAATCCGGCCATCCCGACCATTATATTATCTTGTCTTAAATAAATTTGGCATAAAAATTGCAATTATTAATTTAAATTTACTTGAAAAAGGTATCTAAATTATAAAAAAAACATATAATGCATAGATAATGTTTTTACATATCACTAATATGTTCATTTAAAAGACATTAAATGTTGATTTAAGTAGTGTTAATATGATTAAATACACTTATAGGGTTATTTATATAGAGGAAAAAAATGGCTAAGTTTATAAAATCTAGATTTAAAATTCTTTGGGGAATGGTTTTTACATTTCTCTATGGTTTCTTACCGAATAGTATACAAGCACAAGAATCAGATGATTCTGCAAATGAAGAGGAGTCAAATACTCAACTTGAACCAGGTGCCATTGCTGCCGCAGTTGCTGCCGCAGCTGCTCTGATTGCTGCAGGCGGTGATAACGAAGCCGCGCCTGCGCCTGCGCCAACACCTGCCCCTGCACCAGCACCAACGCCAGCTCCAACGCCAGCTCCAACGCCAGCTCCAACGCCAGCACCAACGCCAGCACCAACGCCAGCTCCAACGCCAGCTCCAACGCCAGCACCAACGCCAGCACCAACGCCAGCACCAACGCCAGCTACGGCAACTGCTACAAGTACTTCAACAAGCACAAGTACTTCAACAAGCACAAGTACAGATACCAGTTCCTCAACAGATACAAGTGCAGCTACAGATACCACTACTTCAACTGATACGAGTACGTCAACAGATACGAGTACCTCTACTGATACTAGTACTACAACCAGTTCTAGTACAAGCACAAGCACAGGAACTAGTACAAGTACTGGGACGAGTACTTCTTAACTATTAATTTTTGATTAAATAGCGGTTCTAAACCGCTATTTTTTTGCTTTTATATTTAGTGCGAATAATTTATTAATCAAGGAATCCTTCCCACTGATTATTCAATTCATAACGCGATGAATTGTATATCAATCCCCTCAAGTCTTTTTTATACTCTAGTTTAGCCCCACCATCTCTTGTAAGAGGAGATAATCTAAAATTAACATAATTAGAACTGTAGTTTTTGGTAAATAAGTCGAAAGGGATTTGAAAATAAAAACCTTTATCAAAACTTCCTTCTCCAAATAATTCAGCTGATATATTTGTCCTAGTAAAATAAAAACCTGTTTTAAAACCTGACTGAGTTCTTTTTGATAGATCGAGAGTGCAACCATCATCTTTTGCTAAATATCTTCCACAGCTTAAATACACTTCTGTTCCTCTTGGGAACATATAACTAATATTAAGATGTCCAGTTGAAGTTTTATAATCTATAAAATTTAATTTCTGGTCATAATCTCTTTGTTTAACATAAAAAACTTCAGCTCCAAAGATAAATTTTGAATTAAAAGGTTTATAAATAATTTCAGAGCCAATGCCACCAAACATAGTTTCAAAGATACCACCAGAAATTCTTGCATAAATATCAACTTTAGGAGAGAAGATATAATCAAGTTGAAGATTGGATATATATAAATCTCCCTCTTTTAAGTATTGTACGATGTCTGTTCTAACATGGGGAAGATCAGAATCTGGTCCAGATACTGTATCTTGAAAATTATTATATAAAGAATAATTAACTTCTGATGATAGTATTAAATTCCTAGAAAATTGTGTCTCAATGATATTTTGAATAGCAACTCCACCAAAATAAAACTTCTCTGGAGCTCCAACATGACTTACTATCGTTGGGGCTGTTGACGAGAAAAAGACAGGAAAAGGTACTCTTGGTTTAAATTCATTATTTAGATAATTTCTTTTGTCACCATTATTTAAATTAGTGTAGTCTTTTATAATTTCAATTGGCGTATTTGAAGATTCTTCTAAATGTTTTGAAAAATAAGTTACTTTATTCAGTTCTATTCCAGCATTTAATTGTGTAATGCCGATGAATCTAGGATTAAGATCATTTTGTTTTGCAACTTCATTTGCAATCTTTGCTGCGTAAGATGATGACCTTATACCGTTTATGTGATCAGATGTAGAAATCGTTATATTCAATTCATCTTCATTTAATGTTGCCGTTTGTAACATAAGCTTATTTCTATTTAAATTAAGTAATAGATCTTTATAAAAGCTAGTTTTAGAATTTGAGGAATTGTTTAATTTTTCTATAGAAGGATCAAATTTTTTCTTTTTTGTTAGACTTTCATTAAAAGAAAAGGAAAGATTGAAAGATAAATTAAAGGTATTTCCCTTAATATAAGACGTATCAATTGTTATAAATTCATTGATAGGGTAACTTAATCCAAAATTTATATCAGAGTCTTTTCTTCTTAAATTATAATTTACATCAGGTCTGTTGTTTGCAGAAAAGTCGATATAATCAAACGGATCATATTCTAACTTTAATTTTAAGCCTTTTGCTTTGGGTATAAATAATTCTATACCGCCCAAAATTTCTGCATTTCCTCTAAACCAAGTATCAACTGACAATGTTCCTCCTCTTGAATAATTATCAGATCTTAATGGTCTTTGATTGAGCTTATCTGAGATAAAAGATAAGGGATCCTCTATTGAGTCTTCATTTGCAAACTTTCCCCATCCCAACCCAAGGGATATATTCATTCTGCTTAATTTAAGTGTTGAAACAATATATTCTCTTGATAGGTAACTGGTGCCAGCAAAATCATTAAGACCGATTGCAATATTTGGAAATTTACTTTTTGATTTATATAAAAACTTTACATTAAATCCTTTATCTAGATAGTGACCTGCTCTGTTATTGCCTGACCAAACTAAATCTGAAGGTCTATAATAAAAATAGCTTGCCTCCAGCCATTGATAAGGAGCAACGCTTAAGGTTCCAAATTTCCAAATATCGTTCTTATTTGCAGTAAAAGATATTGTTGCCTCGCTCCTAATATCAGCAGTTGGAGTTTGAATAAGACCAATGCTTCCAAAGGAATTGTAAGTTGGTTTTCTATCTTTATATATGTTGTCTAAATAATTAGCACTCAGTGAAATACAAAAAATTAGTAAAAAAAAAATTTCATATAGTGATTAATTATTATCACTTAGAACTGACAGTGATGTAACACTTAATGCAAGACTGCTTATGATAGGAGCCCAAATTGATGCAATAACAGCGCTGTCTTTTACAGTTGAATCTTTTGGAACAAAAATTATTGATCCTGGATATATTCTGGAACTATTTTCATCAATTAAAAAACTAAGCCTAGAATTATTTTTTGCAAGTTCAGTTTTACCATTCGGATGAACCACAAAAATATTACCTTTATCTGCAGAGCGTTCAACTCCTCCTGCATTTTTTATGTAGTAATTTACATTCTTTCCAGGTTCATATCTAACAGTTCCAGGATTATTGATATCACCATAAACATAAACTTGTTCTAGAATATAAGGCACAAGTATCTCATCTCCATCTTCTAAACTTGTATCCAATTGTGGATTTTTAGTAACTAAATCTATATCAAATTCAGCCATCACTCTTCCATTTATTGGTGTATTTTTAAGCTGCTCTAAAATAATTGGGAGTGTGTCACTTGAACTTCCTTGATTTCCAAAGCCACCACCAAGACTAATTACAATATCTTCAATGAACTTATCATATAGCTTTTCTTTTGCAATCTTATTAAGCTCCAAAGTTCTTTGATTATTTAGATGTGAGGCAAAGGGATATGCTGAGTCTTTGTACCCACCAGCCCTGCTAATTAGACTACTAAGTTTTTCACCCTCATTTATAATATATGTCCCAGGAAATCTTACAGCACCGTTTATTACAACTTTTCGATATAAATATTCTTTTATAAAAAGGCTATCACCATGTTTGACTTTTGTTTCAGCTAGCTGATCATAAGTTAAATCAATAAGCATAATTTTTTCCTTATTTAATCTTTCGATAGAAATAAAATCTAAATCGGCCTCTTTAGCAAATCCATTTGCAAAATTAATCAGGTCTTGAATCGTCTCATCAGGCATCATTTCGTAAAGCATAGGTCTGTTTACACCTGAAACAGCGCTTACAAGAGATTGAACAGGTTTAATAAAAACACTGTCTCCAGAGACTAATCGAGGTCCAAAATTTGAATTACCATAAATAAAAATACTGTAAAGGTCTATGCTTTCAAAAACTCTACCATCTCGAATTATTTGAACTTCCCTAAAACTACCATCCTCAGATATTCCCCCAGAAACATTAAGAGCATTAAGTACATTCGAATTTCCATTTAAAGTATAAAGTCCAGGATTGGCAGAATTACCAGATATTAAGACTTGAATATCTCTGATGTTAGTCAAAGATATATATGCATTTGTACCAATATATGCATTTGAAACCTTCGCTTTTATTAAATTACTTGCAGACTCTAAGGATAATCCTGACAGGTTTACTTTTCCAACCTCTGGAATATTTATGGAACCATCTCTACTTATTTTAAGCTCTTTAATAAGATTTTTTTGCCCCACTAATTGTAATTCTATTATGTCACCAAAATCTAACACATAGGCTCCATCAAGATTTGGATCATTAATAGGCATAAAAGAGGACTGCATGGTATTAAAGATTTGATTGCCAAATCTTTTAATCTCTTTTGTTTGTTTAGATTCTCTGAGTTCTTTTAATCTATCTAATTCTTCCAACATTCGAAGTTTTTCTAACTCAACTAAAGCTTTATCAATATCTGAGGGTGCTCTTCTATATTTCAGCTTGCTTTCCTCACCATCTTGAGATTCTATTTTTTTTAAAACATCGCTCTTCACTCCTTCTGGAAGGCTTTCTAAATATGAGTCTTCGAGTTCCTGAGAATAAATCAGTGACGGTGTAATAAGAATTAATAGTAATATTTTATTTTTTTTCAATTTAAACTCTCCCTTACCTTATTTGAAATAATCAAGGAAATTTTACTTCGTGGTTCTATTATATATGATTCTTTTGTCTTTGGATTCCTTCCAACTCTTTTAGGACTCCTCTTTTTAACAAAACTACCAAACCCATTTATCTTCACAGTCTTTTTGCTTAATTCACTTTTAATTGTTTCAATAAAAGCATCTAGAATAATTTTTGAATCTGTTGTGGAGATATCTAACTCTCGTGAGATTATTTTCGAAATTTTTAATTTATTTAACTTCATAGCCAGGTACATCTAAACCTTCGATTTGAAGAGAAGAATCTATAATTTTGTTAATGATAAGGTCAACGTCTTCATCTTTAAGAGTCCTTTCACTAGATTGAAAGATAAATCGATACCCAATTTTTAGCTGATTCCTTTTTTCATTCTTAAAAAAATCAAAAATAAATATTTCTTTTAATTGGTTGTCGCTGAAACTTCTAATAGTCATCTCAAGTTCTTCAAATGCTTTACTATTGTTTAATGAGAATGAGATATCTCTATACATAAATGGAAATTCTGAAACTGGCACATATTTCACTCTTGTGAAATCACTTGAATATTCAGTTTTGATAGTTTCATGTGATACTAAATCTAAATTAACTTCAAAATAAATAATTTCACTCTTAATTTTTGTATCTAATTCTGATCTTGATATCTTGGTAATTTTTGAAATTTCATTTGGAGCTATTTGATAAAGTATATTTTGTAAATATTTTTCATCAATTTTTCTTGAGAAGTCTTTATGGTTTTTACCAATTCTTCCACTGCAAATAATTGCAAGTTTTTTTTCTGATTTAAGTTTGTCATTAAAATAATATATATCAGAAATTTCAAAAAACTTAATTGAGTCCTTTTGTCTTCTTTCGTTATATAAGAGATTTTCAATTAGTGAATGTTTAAGTTCTAGCCTTAAATTATTTTTATTTTTATCAAGAGGGTTTAGCACTGAAATTGATTTTTTATGTTTATTTGAAACAAATGGGTTATTTATAACCTCAGAAAAACCATTTTTTGTTAAATATTGTCTAATAAGATTTTCTTTATTTCCAATAAATTGATTTTGTTTTTCTTTTTTGCCAGAAATTTTTTTAGATTTAATGTTGTCATATCCAATTACCCTTGCAACTTCTTCAGCAATATCATTTTGAGTCTTAATATCCTCTCTATAACTTGGAATCTCTACAACATTACTTACCTTGAATCTTAGGCTTTCTAGAATATCTTTACATAATTTATCATTTAAGGATGTCCCAAGTATTTTATTTATTTTATCTGGAGAAAATTTAATAAGATTATTGTTTTTAAGCTTCATTTCTCTGTTAAATAATTCAATACTTTCAATATTTGCATGGTCTTCTACAATTTTAATAAACCGTCGTAAGGCAAATTCTTGAATATTCTGATCAACCCCTCTTTCAAATTTATATGCAGATTCTGAAGATAAATCATACTTTAAGCTTTTACCAATTATTTCTTCAGGTTTAAAATAGGCACACTCAACCAAAACCTCAGAGGTGTCTTTTGAGCAAGCAGTTTCAATGCCTCCCATAACGCCCGCTAAATTAATCACTTTTTCGCCAATATTAAAAACAGTATTTTTTCCATTCAATATTATTTCTTTATTTACAAGTGAAGAAAACTTAACCTCTTTGCTAATCTGATTTAAAGAAATTTTTCCGCTAAGTTTTTTAAAATCATAACAATGTGTCGGTTGACCAATTTCGTATGATAGAAAATTTGAAACATCTGTAAAAAAATTTATTTTACTTAAATTAAGATCTTTAAAATAGTCACTTAAGTAGTCTTTATATTTTTTAATATCGCCTTTAATTTTCAATTTTAAAAATAATATGGAAGGACATATTTCTGGAACATTATTCTCAAAATCTAATGAAAATTCATTTATATTATTTTTATATTCTTCAGGAAGTAAGTTGCTTTGAAAAAACGGATTTAAGTCTCTAGAAATTCCCAGCAATGACAAACAGTCTCCTCTGTTGGGTGTAAATTCAATATCAAAAATTCCATCTTTAATAGTATGTTCATGGCCTAATTGAAATAAATGGTTTGATAGATCCTGTTTTGATGGCAAAACTTTAAAGAATCTTTTTAGATGACTGTATGCAATTTTCATTTAAACTGTGAAAGAAAGTCTAAGTTTGATTTATACAAATCTCTTATATCCTTAATACCGTGAATAAGCATAGCGATTCTTTCTATGCCAAGGCCAAATGCTAATCCACTATATTTAGAAGAGTCGATTTTACAATTTTCTATTACAATTGGATTTACTATTCCACATCCTAAAATCTCCAACCACTTGCCATCTTTAGATAAAATATCTACTTCAGCAGATGGTTCTGTAAAAGGAAAAAAAGATGGTCTAAATCTTACTTCAGTATCTCTTCCAAATAGTGAATAAATTATCTTAAAAATTAAGTCTTTAAGATTTGCAAAATTTATATCTTTATCAATGCATATTCCCTCTATTTGATGAAACATTGGTAAATGAGTTGAATCATCGTCTTTACGAAATACTTTTCCACCAGAGATTAAAGCCATGGGTGGTTTTTTATTTAACATACCTCTTATTTGAACTGGCGATGTATGTGTTCTTAACAAAAATGATTCTCTATTTATATAAAATGTGTCATGCATTTGTCTTGCAGGATGAGATTCTTTTATGTTGAGAAGATCAAAGTTAAATTTCTGAGTCTCAATTTCAGGGCCACTTATTATTTCAAATCCAATGGACTCAAGTAATGAAAAAATTTCTTGTATAAGTTTATTAATAGGATGAATTGAGCCTGACTCTTCTTCAATATTTGGTGAATTTATATTCTTTAAAAATGACATCTATTAAAATTATTATTTAATAGCTGTATCTACAATTTTTTTAAAAACCTTGTTGTCCTTAATAGCCAAATCTGAAAGAATTTTTCTGTTAATAATAATATTTTTCTTATTTAAACCATTGATTAATTTTGAATAAGAAATGCCTAACTGACGAGAACCAGCATTAATTCTTGCTATCCAATTAGCTCTAAAGGTTCTTTTTTTATTCTTCCTATCTCTAAAGGAGTATTGCAATGACTTAATAAGTGATTGTTTTGCAGTCTTGTAGAGCCTACTTCTTGCACCATAATGTCCTTTTGTAGCCTTTAAAACCTTCTTATGTTTCTGTTTAGCAGTCGATGATTTTGTTACTCTTGCCATAATTAATTCTTGATAAGCTTAGATGCTATTTTCAAAACAACTCCGCTAAGTTTATTTAATCCTCTATTGTGTCTTTTTCTTTTAGTAGTTTGTTTCGTTAAGATATGATTTCTATTAGCACTCTTTGATTTTAATGATGAACCAGTTTTTTTAAAGCGCTTAGCTGCACCAGAATGTGTCTTTAATTTATATCCCATTTTAATTTTTTTTCTTTACAGGAGAAAGAATCATTAAAAGTTGTCTTCCTTCAAGCTCAGGCTCTTGGTCAACCTGAGCAATATCTGAAAGCTCAACACGAATTTTTTCTAAAATATTTAAACCCATATCACTATTAAGTATCTCTCTTCCTCTGAATCGGATGCTTATTTTAGTCTTATCTCCATCAAGAATAAAGCTTTTTATTTTCTTTAATTTAATATTGTAATCTCCAGTATCTGTACTTGGTCTGAACTTAATTTCTTTTAAAGACATTTTTTTTACTTTAGATTTTGAAGAAGTTTGATTTTTTTTCTTTTCAAAAGTATATTTACCGAAATCTAATAGTTTGCATACGACTGGTTTAGATTCATCATTTGAGACTTGAACAAGATCAAGCTCTGATTCTTTTGCAATGATTAGTGCATCATTTATACTTTTAAGACCTTGCTTCACTCCATCGGATCCAATCAGCATGATCTCATCTGCTTTGATATTTTGATTTATTGGTACTGAGCTAAACTTAGACTTAGATTTTGATCGATTATTTATAGTTATATTTCCCTAAACGAAGAATTGAATTGTTTAAAAAATTTCAAATAGATTCATATTTTTGAGATTCTATACTATTTATTGAGATTGTCATAATTTTCTTAAGGATTTAAAAAAGATTTTTTCCAAATATTTTTATTAAGTTTGTATACTTCTCTATAATTAATTCTGGATTCGTGTCCTGTCCAAAATTCAAAATAAAATGGAGTAAACGAATAGCCTCCCCAATAAGAAGGTCTTTTATTTAGATTTTGTGACCTTAGAGTTAACTCATATTTATTTTTAACATCTTCATATGAAGATACAGGCGAAGATTGCAATGAACTAATTGCTAATGCATTTTTTTCGTCAGACCTAAGTAAAAAATGTTTATCTGAAAATTCATTACTAGATTTTTTAATAGTTGCTTTCATGCGAATTTGTACATCAATAGAAGACCAATAAGAAACAACTGTAATTTGATTATGATCAGAAAACTCTTTTGCTTTTACAGATTCATAATTACTAAAAAAAATCCACTCATCGCTGAGAATATATTTTAAATTTACATATCTAGCATTTACTGTATCAGATTCTTTATCAAATGAAGCGATCAGAATTCTCTCTATTTGGTTTTGGTTTTTAGAGTAAGCTAAGTCATACAACTCTTTATATTTAATATATGGATCTTCGTCCTTTAAAGATTCTATTTTAATCATTGAATAATTCAAAATACTTATTTATGACAATATTTTCGTCAAATTCTAATTCAACTTTATTTCTTGCGTTAACTCCCATTTCAATTCTTTGTTGAGGTGTTAATGATGCAAATTTTTCTATTGATAATTTTAAATCATCAATACATTCAGGCTTAATCATAAATCCATTAAATTTATCATCAATAACATTTCTACATCCTACAGAATTAGTTGTAATTATTGGTATTCCCATTGCGCATGACTCAAGAAGGATCCGAGGGGTTCCCTCTCTGTAAAATGATGGTAAGACGACGCAATCAGCTTTAAGCAATGTTTTTTCCATAAAATTAGACTTACCAAGATACTTTACAAACCCTGAATCTATTGAGTCATCTAAAAATTTTTTTGACAAAGAGTCATTGGAGGCATTTTCTTCAAAAAAACCAACAATAAAAAATTCTATATTTTTAAATTTGTCTTCTTTTAGTATTTTTTTAGCTGCACTAATGTATAACTCAATTCCTTTTGATTTAAGAAGTCTTCCAACAAAAAAAAAGTTAATTTTATCATTATTAATATTATCTTTTTTTTTGAACCTGTTCAGATCAACTCCAGACCCTGGGAGTAAGTCATAATTTGAATTTTTTCTAATTATTTTAGATTCAATAAAAATATTTAAATCATCTTTATTTTGAAAAAAAACCTTCTTAGCCTTATTTTGGGTAAGCAGATATAGGTATTTAACAAATATTTGAAGAATATTTTTCTTTATAAAAATGTCTCCAAGTCCAGTTATATTATTCACATAGGGTACATTATTAATTATTGATGCAATCGAACCGTATATGTTTGGCTTAATTCCAAAGTGCAAACAAATATCAAACTTAGTTCTTTTCAGAAATAAAATCCAACTAAGCAAAGCGTAAAACTCTTTAAAAATATTCTTAGAACGACCGCTAAAATCTGATTTATGGACAATACAACCTATATCTGTGAGCTTTTTTGAGTAATTATCAATAGGTGAATAAATGTGAACCTCTTTATCCGCATTTATTAATTTTTTAATCAAATTAAATCTAAAGTTATAGATTGACCAAGTATTATGAGAGCTTAATAAAACTCTCTTCATTATTTGTGTCTCAAAATTAAATCAAATTCTGAAACAAGCAGGTCTTGTTGTGATCTATCTTTGAATTGTTTAGCAAATTTTGACCTTGGAAGAGGTACTTCATTCCATGCTATTTTATTCATAATATCCACATCAAATCCGTTTTCTTTATACAAATCAGTTATTTCAGAAATACTAAATCTATTAGTATAAAAACCAGAATTAGCAAAGAATTCTAATTCCCAAAGTTTGTCAGAGAATCTCAAGTTATTTAAAGAATAATTTAAGTGGTCTTTTAAGTCTATTGCATGAGATGAAGTGCCATCTTCTTTGAGGATTCTTTTAATTTCTATAGCTAAATTATTGAAGTCTTTTTTTCTGACATGTTCTAATACGGCTTGTGAAAAAATTAGATCAACTGAGTTAGATGGAATCATTTTCATTGATTCAACGCCATTTGTGAGATAATTTGAGTCAACTTTTTTTAAGATATCATATATATCGATACAGTCTGATATATCAGGCATATTATAATTTAATTTACTAAATTCACTACATATTGCTTTATAAAAATTAATATCATTCTTCACAAAATTTCCAACATCGACAAGAGTCAATCTAGCACCACATGAATAGGCCAATAGTGCAGATAAAATGCTGTCTCCTGGTCCAAGTTCTATGAAATGCTTATCTTTTATATTATTTTTATCAAACCCAGCGAATTGAATATGTCTTTCGAATACTTTAATGGTGTAGTCTACTTTATCCATATGTCCATGCCTAAATAAGCCAATATTTTGCCAAAAAGAATAATTTAAAGGCAATCTACTTAAAATAATTTTAAATAAGATCTTTAAATACCAAGGTATATACTTCATTTTATTACTCCTCTAATCTGCCATAAATGTCACTGTATCTAATAATATCATCTTCACCTAAATACTCACCGTATTGTAATTCAAGAATTTGTAATAACTCTTCATCTTTATTTTCTAGGGAATGAATTGATTCACATGGAATAAAACAATGTTCATTTTCACAAAGAGTATTTTCTTTTCCATCTATTTCTACTGAGGCTCTTCCTTTGATAACAATCCAATGTTCTGATCTTTTCTTGTGACTTTGAACACTAAGCTTACTGTTAGAATTGACATTGATTAACTTTAATTGAAAATTAGTTCCTTTAAAAATACTAACGTAATTACCCCATGGACGAAAATTTGATAATCCAATTATATTTTTGTCAGCATCAATTTTATCAATTAGCTCTTTAACGAATTTTAATTCATGTAATTTATCGATACTTGATACGAGCAGCCCCTCTTTGGAGTCAACGATTACCACATTTTCTAAGCCAATGACCGAAACAATCTTATTTTCTGATATTATTAAAGAGTTACTCGTATCTTTAGTAAACACATTACCAATCTCTACATTTCCATAATTGCCTTTGAGGCTTTCTGAATAAAAAGAATTCCATGAGCCCATATCACTCCATTTTGACTTGATTTCAAAAAATTTAAGTTGTTTTGTTTTTTCTAGAACAGCATAGTCTATCGAAATTGAAGGACATTTTTTCATATTAGTTTTTGATATTACTTTTGAATTACTTGTTTTATTTAAATTATCTTGAATTAAATTACAGTGATTGAAAACATCTGGACAATGCTCTCTTATTTGTTGAAGTAAAAAGGTTTTATTTGAAAAAATCATCCCAGAGTTCCAAAAAAAATTATTTGATGCTAAATATTTTTGAGCATAATCAATTTTTGGTTTCTCTATGAAAGAATCAACTATCAGACCGTCATCTGAATTCCTTACTTTAATGTATCCATATTCACTTGATGGCTTTGTCGGTTTTACTCCAAAAATTAAAATATTATCTTGTATCAATTTAAGTGCGTCATCGATAGAATTTTCTAAAATATTATCATCCTCAAATTTATGATCTGCAGGAAGAACAAGCACGGAACATTCCTCTTTGATTGAAAGAAGCGCGATTGTAATTGCAGGACATGTATTTTTCTGAATTTCTTCATAAATTATGTCTGCCACTAAATCTTCTTCTAATAATTGAATATCTATTAATTCTTTATATTCTAAATTTGTAACAATAATTGGCTTTTCAAATTTTTTTGAGGTAATTCTTGATAAAGTCTCTTGAAATAATGACTTTTGAGAATTAACTTTCATAAACTGTTTTGGCATTACTCTTGATGACATCGGCCATAATCTTGAGCCTATACCACCTGCAATTATTATGGGTTTTACCATTTTAGGAATTCCTGTTACCTCTAAATGAATCTTTATTCTTTAAAAACCAATCATATGTTGCATTTAAGCCATCATTAATATTTATTTTTGGTTTCCATCCTAGGTTATTGATTTTTTTAATGTCCAATAATTTTTTATATGTGCCATCTTTCTTCGAATGATCAAATTTTATATCTCCTTTGAATTTAACGATTTCTTTAATTTTTTCAGCAAGTTCTTTTATAGAGATATCTTCTCCATATCCTACATTTATGTGAGAACATCTATCTGAGATATTTTGATTAAATATATCTTTATCTAGATTTAGAATAAACTCACATGCAGAACATAAGTCATCAACATGAAGAAATTCTCTCATTGGTTTTCCCGTACCCCAAACTTCAACAAATTCATCTTTTTTATTTTTTGCATCATTAAACTTTCTTATCAATGCTGGTATTACATGAGAGTCTTCGTAATCAAAGTTATCTCTTGGTCCGTATAAATTAGTCGGCATCAAGGATCTAAAATCTGTACCATGTTGTCTGTTAAAAGACTCACATAGCTTAATACCAGCAATTTTTGCAATAGCATATGGTTCGTTTGTTGGCTCTAAATTTCCAGTTAAGAGATATTCTTCTTTCATTGGTTGGTTTGATAATTTCGGGTATATACATGAAGATCCAAGAAAGATAACTTTCTCTATATTATGTTCATAAGCTGCATTAATGAGATTGTTTTGTATAACAAGGTTGTTATAAATAAAGTCTTTTGGGTAAGTATCATTTGCATAAATCCCACCCACCTTCGCAGCCGCAATTATCATATAGTCAATCGAAATATTTTTAAAATAGTCACCAACTGCATCTTTTTTCATAAGATCGAGCTGATCTCTATTTGTGGAGATAACTTTAAGTGGTGTCTTGGATTTGAAATATTCTACAAGTGAAGATCCAACCATTCCTGAAGAGCCACTGATATAGATAGTTTTTTTGCTCTCATTCACCCATTATCCTCCAATGAATTAAAGATCTCATACCCATGTTTCTTTAATAAAAGGTTTTGTTTTGCTTTTTTGTAATCTTCATCGATCATTTCTTTACACAGCATTTCTACAGATATTTTAGGTTCCCAACCGAGCTTTTTTTTAGCCTTTGAGGGATCTCCGAGAAGAGTATCTACTTCACTTGGTCTGAAATATTTTTTGTCTACTTTGACTATTACATCCCCTTTTTTTAGTTTTGGAGACAAATTTTTATCAACATCTTTCACCACGCCGCACTCTTTATCACCTTTTCCTATAAATTTAATTTCAATACCAAGTTCTTTGCAACTTAAATTAATAAAATCTCTTACAGATATTTGATTTCCTGTTGCAATTACAAAATCCTCAGGTGTATCTTGTTGAAGCATGAGCCATTGCATTTCTACATAATCTTTTGCATGTCCCCAGTCTCTTTTTGCATCTAAATTTCCAATATATAAACAATTTTCAATGCCTAGAGCAATGTTACAGAGTCCTCTTGTTATCTTTCTTGTCACAAAAGTTTCACCTCTTTTTGGTGACTCATGATTAAAAAGAATGCCATTACAGG
>MDTG01225887.1_pt1 | contig 15145 bp, 12 predicted proteins | sample 811421 | NCBI WGS metagenome assembly MDTG01 (sample SAMN05326645, study PRJNA326480) | marine metagenome | isolation source: seawater | place: Pacific Ocean: South East | collected 2011
AAAAGATGAAAACTATTGAAGTAGATTATTTCATTTTTGGTCACAGACACTTGCCATTAGAAGTCGATTTAGGAAACAATATGACTTATATTAACTTAGGAGAGTGGGTAAATTATAACAGCTATGCCGTATTTGATGGTAAAAAGCTTGAACTTAAACGTTACTAATTTTAGCTACAAGATCAATCAAGCGATTAGAATAGCCGACTTCATTATCGTACCAACCGACGACTTTAACCATTTTACCTATAACAGACGTTAGCTTTGAATCAAAAACACAGGAATGCTTATTTCCTAAAACATCAACAGAAACAATTGGTTCTTCTATGAAGCTAAGAATCCCATTTAATGAGCCGCTAGCTGCTTTTTTGAATAATTCGTTAATCTCAGCGACTGATGTATTTTCTTTGATAATACATGTAATATCTGTTAAAGAACCATCTGGAACAGGAACTCTAATACCACAGCCCCCCATCTTGTCAGCAAGGTCGGGAAAAATTTTGGTAATTGCTTTAGCAGCACCTGTTGTAGTTGGCACTATAGATGTTGCTCCTGCTCTAGCTCTTCTTAAATCATTGTGAGGTGAATCATGAAGTCTCTGATCAGTTGTATATGAATGTATTGTTGTAATATATGCGCTTTCTATGCCTAAATGATTGTTTATCAATTGAATCATAGGAGCTGCACTATTGGTTGTACACGAAGCATTGGAAAGTATTTGCTCAGTACCATCAATTAAATCATCATTTACCCCCATTACGATAGTTTTGATATCACTATCGGTCGGTGGAGCCGATATAATAACTTTATTCGCACCCGCTTTTATATGCTTAGAAGCTAATTCCTTGGTTTTAAAATTTCCAGTACATTCAAGAACTATATCGACTTTTAAATCTTTCCATGATAATTTTTCTGGGTCAGAAATTGAACTATAATATATGTGCTTATCATCAACAACAATTGAATCACTAGTATAGCTTACCTTTCCTTCAAATGTTCTATGAATAGAATCATATTTAAAAAGATGTGACATAGTCTTTGACGTTGATAAGTCATTTATTGCTACAACCTCCATTCTGTAATCATTAATAACTGAACGTAAAAATATCCTTCCTATTCTTCCAAAACCATTTATTGCTATACGAACTTTCATAAATATTTGAAAAAAAAAGCTCTACAAATTTGTAGAGCTTATAATTAATAAGTCTAATGTTTTAATTTGTTTTAACAAATTTACCTAGTTGCTTACCATTGCTAGAATTGACAACGACAATATAATTACCTTCCTCAAAAGAAGAAATATCTATTTTAGTTGAAATTAAAGAATTTGAGAAATAAACTTTTTTACCCATAAGGTCAACAATGGTTACATCGTAAATATCAATATCGGAAGTAAGTTCCAAATTAATGAACGATTCTGCAGGATTAGGATAAATTGAAAGCATGTCTTCAACATCTTTATTTTCATAAGTTAAATCAAAAATAGAAGAAGTATTACTAGATTTAAATATACCTCGACCATGAGTACCAACGTAAATAATACCTTTATTATCACCTGGTAAATATTGCTGACGTAACATGTGACAAGGAACAATAGGCATGCCATCATCTTCTAATATCCAATTAATACCATCTTCAGTAGACCAAACTCCAAACTCAGTACCAATTATAGTTGAGGTAGAATTGTTTACATCAATAACAGCTGAATATGCAGGCATTTTAGGAAGGTTTCCTTGCATAGAAGTAAATGTTGGATTATCAGACATAGCATTAGACGATTTGTAAACATGGTCAAAAGAGCCATAGCCACCAACTGTTACAACAATATTATTTTTGTCGTTAGGATCTATAGCAATATCTGTAATAGTATACTGAAAAGGTGTATTCAACTTAATGGTTCTTACTACTGCATTAGTATTATCTCCATTAGGATCATCATTTGTATCGCCAACATCTAAAAATTTATATGTATCCTTAACAGAATCAACATTTAAATTGAGGTTATCGGTTCTGTAAAGGTTACTACCCCTAGAAAAAAACATATTATTTCCATCAGAGGTTATAGAAATACGTTCGATTGGTGAAACATATTTTGGAGTAACCTGAAACCATTTAGGTGTTATACTAAAATCAAGAGCCTGTTTAGTCATGTATACACAATAATCTGATCCACTAGTAGTTATTTCGGTAGTAGCAACAAAAAACATACTTGTGTCAACTGGGTTACCATCAGAATCAACTTCTTCCCATAGAAGCATGGGATTAATAAAAGTTGCAAAAAGACCATTAGCACCTTCATCAGAAGCAGTTTGAGCTAAACCAGCTATGGTATCTCCAAGAAAATTTTCTAATGTTCCATTAGTATTTCCACCGTCTGCAGAACGTCTTGCTGAGCCATTCTGACTTTCAGAAAATATAATGTCAGGATTTATGTAAGAAATCTGTGTGAATCCACCATCACCACCTGCTATTTCTTTAGCATTCATCGTAGAAAGATTGTTTGAAAAATTAATGTACTGTGTACCATTATCTTGTGTCCCACCAATAACTTTACCATCTTTAGAATAATCAACTGTGTAAAATTGTGTTACACCATATCCTCTGTTCATAGTAACAAAACTACTTCCATTATCATCAGATCTTGAAACACCACCATCATGACCGAAATATATACGACCTGGGGTTGATTCATCAAATAATATTTCATGATGGTCAGCATGTACATAATAATCAGATGCTTCCCATGTTGCCCAATAAGAGATAGGCTCTATTCCAACACCATATTCGAATTCCCATAAATCTAAACCACCAATGATTATTCTATTTTTGTTCTGGGGATCAACGGCTATGGCCATAGCATAATTAGCTTGTTCGTTAAAAATATTATAAGCAGGTGGAGTAGTGCCTGACCATCCTGGTAATATAAGCTCCCATGTTTCACCCTTATCAATTGAGCGATATATTCCTTTATATCTACCTAAACCTCCTTGATTTGAAAAAACTGCGTAGATATAGTTAACATCCGAGGGGGAAAGGGCTATTTCTATTCTTCCAGCTCCACCACCAAATGCTATGGCTGCAGAGGTCATTTGAGTGAAGCTTCCAGGAGATCCATCTTGAGAATAAAAAATTCCGTTGGCAGTACTTGCGTAAACTGAACCGTCAATACCAACTTCAACATCTAAAAACTCGGCTGCAGTCACAAGTCCAGCTTGCCATGTCTGTCCACCATCGTTGGTTACCTTTACACCTCTTCTAGTCGCAGCGTAAATTGTGTTCGGATCTGTATTATGAGCTGCTAGTTCAGTAACAGATGCAAAATCGAAACTTTCGGATATGAGATTGTTTGGTGCAGTTGAGGATAATTGTGTAAAAGTTGTGCCATCTGATGATTTATATATTCCTCCACCAATGAATGCTGATGCACCATTAGAGTTTCCACCCATGTTAGATGTTGCTCCCTCTCCTGTTCCAAAATATATATCTCCGTTTGAGCTTTGACATATACTCACAACACCAGAAAACTCTAATTGATCAGTGCCCGGAATAATATTCCAAGTTAAACCAGCATTTGTTGATTTCCAAAGACCGCCTGAAACACCACCAGCATAAATTAAATTAGGATTATCTTTATCTATTAGGATTGCACGAGTTCTTCCCCCTACATTATCAGGACCCATCTCAGTCCATAATAAAGTAGGATTTGAAACATTTGATCTTGAACCTCTCCTGGCCTCAACTTCTTTTCTTGCTTTAATAACCGCTTCAATTGGAATTTCGCCGTTTTGATTAGCTTTTAAACGATGTAAATATTCAAGAGCACCTTTAAAACCTTGTATTGGGCTTGAAACTCTGTCATCTAGAGAAATATAACTCTGTTTTGTTTGTTGAAGATTATCAAATAAAATAAAAGTTAATGTAATGACAGACGTTAAAATAAAGATCAAATTTTTCATGGATGAGTAGTTTTATTGTGGGTGTAAATTTACAAATTATTTCAATCATAATTGACAGATTAAAAATAATTTTATGCCATGTGTTTTTCGGCTCTGTAGGATGATCTAACTAGAGGAGAGCTTTCTACAAATCGAAAACCTTTAGATAATCCAATTTGTTTATATTCTTCAAACTTTTCAGGAGTTACAAATTCTTTAACGGGTAGGTGTTTGGAAGTTGGCTGCAAATACTGGCCAATTGTCATAATATCGACACCTACTGAACGTAAATCGTCCATGGTCTGAAATACTTCATCTTGTTTTTCACCTAAACCAAGCATTATACCCGACTTGGTACGCATACCTCCATCTTTCAATTGTTTTAGAACAGCCAGACTTCTGTCATATTTTGCTTGAATTCTTACTTCTTTAGTAAGCCGTCTAACAGTTTCAATATTATGTGATACAATTTCAGGTGAAACATCAATAATTCGTTGTACTTGTTCATGTATTCCTCTAAAATCAGGAATAAGTGTTTCCATTGTTGTACCCGGACTTTTTCTTCTAACTGCCTTTACAGTTTCAACCCAAATCAAAGAGCCACCATCAGGTAATTCATCACGATCTACTGATGTAATAACACAATGTTTTACTTCCATGAGACGTACTGACTCGGCAACTTTTTCTGGCTCATCCCAATCAACTGGTAATGGTCTTCCAGTGGCCACAGCGCAAAATCCACACGAACGAGTACATATATTTCCAAGTATCATAAATGTAGCTGTACCTTCTCCCCAACATTCGCCCATGTTAGGACAATTTCCACTTTCACAAATTGTATGTAACTTATTATCAGAAACAAGTTTTCTAACATGTTTATAATTTTTACCAGTAGGTAATTTAACTCTAAGCCATTTTGGTTTTTTTTGAACAATTTGAGCAGTGGTATTCTGCTCATTATTTTTTTTTCTGGTCAGATCAATTTTTAACCATTTTGGATTTCTATCAATAGATTGTTTGTGCATTTTTATTGATCGAGAAGATTAAGTTGGTTTATATTTGTGTGTGAAGAATGTAAATTGCATTTGCCCTCTTTAATGACTAACAGTTGAGGTGACTCATGCTTAACTAAAAAATCATCAGCTATTCTATTAGATAAATCTCTATAACTTAGTAAGTCTAATAAATAAACTGAAAAATTTTCTGAATAATAATTGGATTCAAAATGTTTCATTACTAGTTTACTGATATGGCATCTAGTGCTGTGTTTAAAAATAAACTGTGAAATAATGAAGGAATCTTCCTTTATTTTATCTAATGTGAAAGAATTATTAAAATTAATCCAATTCATTTAACTTAATTTTATTTTTGATGGATTTTCTTTAGAATAATTAGGGCATGACTCAGTTACTCCACAAGAAGAAAAAAAAATGGAGATTGATAGTAAAATTAGGTAACCAAAAATAATTTTTTTCATGAGTAAACAATCATTAAAAGTACAAAGTACAAATTTAGTTAATTTATTTTGATAAATAAGTCAATCTTTTATCTTTGATAAATGAATTCAAATCAAGTAAAAATAATAGCTAGCTGGAAAGAAAAACTTAGTGATAGTTTTCATTCTGAATCATTTATTCTACTAAAAAAATTTTTGCAATCTGAAAAAGAAAAACATGAAATATACCCTTCTGAAGATAAGATATTTTTAGCTTTTAACCTTTGCTCTTTTGAAAGTGTAAAGGTAGTAATAATCGGACAAGATCCTTTTCATGGACCTAATCAAGCCAACGGGTTGTGTTTTTCTGTTTCTGATGGAATTAAACCCCCACCATCTTTACAAAATATTTTCAAAGAATTAAAAAATGATTTAAATTGTGAATTACCTTCATCTGGTAATTTAGAACATTGGGCTAAACAAGGCATTCTCATGTTAAACGCTACACTTACTGTTAGAGCGGGCCATGCAGGTTCTCATCAAAAAAAAGGCTGGGAAGAATTTACAGACAATGTAATTCTCACATTGTCTGAAAAAAAACAAAATCTTATTTTTTTGCTTTGGGGGCGTTTTGCTCAGAAAAAAGCTGAAATCATTGATAAAAAAAAACATAATATACTTATTGCAGCTCACCCATCACCTTATTCAGCTCACTTTGGCTTTTTTGGGTGTAAACATTTTTCAAAGACAAATCAGATTCTAAAAAAATTAAAACTCAGTCCAATTAAATGGGTCAACTAATTATATTAATATCTCTGTTATTAAATTTCTCATTTGATGAAAGTATAATCGGTAGAGTAAATAGTTACTGTTATGAAATAAAGGGTAAAACTTTTGATGAAATTCTTTATGTTTCCGTGAGTAAACAAAAGATGTATCATATTGTTAAAAATAACATTGTTAATGAATATCCTGTTTCAACTTCAAAAAAAGGCGTTGGAAACAATAAAAACAGTTTTATGACACCTCATGGATTACATTATATAAGAGAAAAACATGGAAGTGAAACACCACTAAATGGAAAAATGATTGGAAGAATATTTTATGGGCAAATAGCTACAATATATTCTGATTCTACCTCATCTAAAACTGATGATATTACCAGTAGAATATTGTGGCTAAGTGGTATAGAAAAGAACGTAAATAGCGGAGGAAATTTGGACTCATACAATAGATATATTTACATACATGGCACTTCTGAAGAGGGTAAAATAGGAACCCCTGTTTCAAATGGTTGTATAAGGATGCTGAATAATGATATCATTGAACTTTACAATAATATAGATGTTGGTACAAAAATTCTTATCTTAGACAACTAAGTTAAGTTTGTTTCATTGTGATTAATTAAATTTTAATCAAAATTCTATTATTGATTTTTTGATTAGCGATAAATTTTTTCAAAATAAGTCCCAAAAAATATCATTTAAGAATAAATTGATTGAAAACATATTTAATATAAAATCTGAGATAAATGAAAATGAACAGCTATTACGAAATCATAAAATGATAGGTTAGTTCAAAAAAAAGCTAATTTCAAAAAAATATAAAAAGAATAAACTAGCATGAAGATAACTAAATATGAGAACTCTATATTTGGACTTCGTCCAATTATTGAGGCAATATCTGCTGGTCAAGAAATAGACACTCTTTTTATTCAAAAAGGTTTAAAAGGCGATATCTTTAAAGAACTATGGGAATTAGTTAAAAAAAATAGGATAAACTATAAACATGTTCCCATTGAAAAACTTAATAGGCTCACTCGAAAAAATCATCAAGGTGTATTCGCCTTTGTTTCCCCTATCATCTTTCATAGGACAGAAAATATCATTTTTAAACTTTTTGAAGAAGGTACAGTGCCGTTATTTTTAATTTTGGATAAAGTCACTGACGTAAGAAATTTTGGTGCAATTGTAAGAACTGCTGAATGTTTTGGAGTTCATGCTGTAATTGTTCCTGAACGTGGTAGCGCCGCTATAAATGGTGATGCTATGAAAACCTCATCAGGAGCATTAAGCAGCGTACCAATTTGTCGAGAATTTAATTTAAAAGCAACAATAGATTTTTTAAAAAATAGTGGTATTCAAGTTGTCGCATGTACTGAAAAGACTAAAAATCTTGTTTATTCTAGTGATTTCAATATACCCACTGCAATTATTATGGGTTCTGAAAAAAATGGTATTTCTCAAGAATATCTTAAACTATGCACGCATAAAACAAGTATTCCTATGCTAGGTAACATCGGTTCATTGAACGTATCTGTATCAGCTGGTATAATATTATACGAAGCACTAAGACAACGAAAAGTATGATTTTTAAAGACTTAGAATTTGAGCCACAGTTACAGGAAGGATTGGATATGATGGGTTTTGAAAAACCAACTCAAATACAAAAACAAGCAATACCGCACATATTAAACAACAGAGATTTGATTGCTTGTGCGCAAACTGGAACAGGAAAAACAGCTGCATTCGTATTACCTATACTTAATAAATTATGCAAGGGAAATACATCTAAAATAAATACTATTATAATTTCTCCTACAAGAGAACTAGCCTTGCAAATAGATCGCCAAATTGAAGGTTTTAGCTACTTCACCAATGCGTCCTCTTTTCCTGTTTACGGAGGGGGTACAGGTTCCGATTTTGATGCACAAAAAAATGCTATCAAAAATGGTTCTGATATATTAGTGTGTACTCCCGGAAGACTATTAGCTCATATGAAATTCAATTACTTTGACTCTTCAGGCGTCAAACATTTTATACTTGATGAAGCGGATAGAATGTTAGATATGGGTTTTTATGATGACATTACGGACATTGCAAAAAAGCTACCAAAAAAAAGACAGAATTTGATGTTTTCGGCTACTATGCCACCAAAGATTAGAAGATTGGCTAGAAATATTTTAGTTAATCCTACCACTATAAGCTTAAGCATTTCTAAACCAGCTACAGGCATTACTCAAAAGGCCTACATGGTTCATGATAGACAAAAAATAGCTTTGACAAAACACCTACTCAAAGGGCGAAATTTAAATCATGTATTGATATTTTGCTCAACTAAAAAGAGTGTTAAAGAACTTACACGAAGTTTAATTAAAGCTAATTTATCAGCACATGATATTCACTCTGACCTAGAACAAGAAGATAGAGAAAAAGTTCTTTTAGATTTTAAAAATAAAAAAGTTAAAATTTTAGTTGCTACAGATATACTTTCTAGAGGAATAGATATCAAAGGAATAGAATTAGTTATTAATTATGAAGTTCCGAACGATGCCGAAGATTATGTCCATCGAATTGGAAGAACAGCAAGAGCAGACAAAAAAGGTGAGGCAATAACCTTTATTAATGGAGAACAATGTTTAAAGTTTAAACAAATTGAAGATCTAATAGAACAAACATTAGAAAAAACTGCTTTACCGAATGGATTCGAAGCTGCCCCTGATTATATTACCGAAAAAAGAAGTCGAGGTAAAAAGAACTTTAAAAAAGTTAATTTAAAAAAAAAACATTTTATAAAAAAAAGTCCTAAGTAATTGTATCTCAAAAAAAAATTAGTAATTATTTATTGTTTTTTATATTTTAATGAATTTAATCCACTGAAATGATGTTGACAATTTGTTTTGCTCTTTCAACTAAACTGTCAGTACTCTCTGAAATTCCATAGGTAAGTGCTACTGCCATACGTCTGTAAGGGCGAGACTTAGGCTTCCCAAAAATCTTAAAGTCAGAATCTGGAAAAGATGAAGCTTTATCTAAACCTGAAAAAACAGGTAAAGAAGAATTGTCTGTATGGGCTAAAATAACAGCACTAGCACCATTTTTTAATAATTTGATTTCTTGCACCGGAATACCCAATATTGCTCTAGCATGTAATTCAAATTCTGAGAAATTTTGAGTGTTAGCTAATGTAACCATACCCGTATCATGTGGTCGTGGAGAAAGCTCAGAAAAATATACATCTGATTTTCCAATAAAAAACTCTACTCCCCAAATACCTGAACCCTCTAAAGCTTTGGTTACTTTTTCAGCCATTTCTTGAGCCTCTTTGAGATGACCCTCATTCATAGACATGGGCTGCCAACTCTCTTGATAGTCACCTCTTTCTTGTCTGTGACCAATTGGCGGACAAAACAGAGTATTTCCGTTATCTTGCGTCAAAGTAAGAAGTGTAATTTCAAAATCAAAGTCAATAAATTCTTCAACAATAACTTCTTTCAAGTCGCCTCTTGAACCTTTCAACGCATTATCCCAAGCCGTTTGAATATCCGATTTACATTGAATAACAGATTGACCTTTACCCGAACTTGACATTAATGGTTTAACTACACATGGCAAGCCACATACCTCAACTGCTTTATTTAATTCGTCATAGCTAGAAGCATAGCGGTATTTTGCTGTTTTTAGTCCAAGCTCTTTAGTTGCTAAATCTCTTATAGCTTTTCTATTCATAGTAAAGTTAGCCGCCTTTGCAGATGGAATTACTTTAAATCCTTGTTTTTCATAGTCATAAAATCGCTCTGTACGAATAGATTCTACTTCAGGTACTATTAAGTCAGGTTGGTGTTTTTCTACCAAAGAATCAAGAGAATCTCCATCTAACATATCGATAACTTCAAAATCATGAGCTACTTGCATAGCTGGGGCATTTTCGTAGTTATCTACTGCTATAATGTATTGACCCAATCTTTGTAAAGCAATTACTAACTCTTTACCCAATTCTCCGGAACCTAGAAGTAATATCTTTTTTCTCATAATGCGTTGTTTAACTTTTTTTGTGCCATTTGCACAATTTTTAGAGGCATTTGCATAGCCGGAGCATGGTGAGGCTTGACTCTAGCATCAATTATAGGAATTCGACAGGACCAATGTTTGTTTTGAATCTTTTCATCTAATCCAAAGATATCTTCAGCAGGATTTGATCGGGTAAAAGTAATCCATAACCAATTGCTAATATCTTCGGATACAAATGCTGAATCATCTACTAAAGTAATTAATGCTATACCTTCTAATTCTAATTGCTCTAATTTAGACTTTACAGACTCAACATCATCGGACTCTACTACCAAAACACCAGGCATTACTAAATGGGGCTTTAAACTATTATCTAGGCATAGATTAGACAAATCCTCATATAATTCACGTTTCTTCACTCCTACTGCAGCACAAACTACTTTAGAACCTTCATTTATTTCTCCGGTACTTGAATAATCTAAAGTATCGATAGTAGTTTTGGTTTGAAAATGTATATCACAAGACCAGTCAACTCTTGAAAAAAAATGTTGGAAGAAATCGTACTCATTCTGAACATCTAAGGTAGAATCATCCTCTTGAGCTACTATAAATAAATACTTAGCTAAACTCAATTGACCTTTGCCTAAGACATGATTAGCGATAGTTAATAACTCTTGTGGTCTTCTTATTTTTTGATAAGGGGTATAGCGTTCACTACCTACAGCCAATAATAAAGGATGAACACCAGCCTCATCTACAGCATTTACAGCTTTTAAACCTGGGATTTCAGTGGGTATAATTCCATCAGTGATATCATGAATTAATGCACCAAACTGGCTATCTTCTTGAGGAGGTCTTCCAACAACGGTAAATGGCCAAATTGCATCTTTTTTAGCATAAACTTTATGAATTTTCATAACTGGAAAATCGTGTGTCAAGCTGTAATAACCAAGGTGGTCACCAAAAGGACCTTCAGGCTTAACGTCATTAGAATTTATTTCTCCGCAAATTACAAAATCAGCATCTCTTGACAAGGTATATCCGTCTTTTACAACATATCTAAAATTTCTACCTCCCATTATTCCTGCAAAGGTCATCTCACTCATATTTTCTGGTAATGGCATAACAGCAGCCAAACTATGAGCAGGTGGACCTCCCACGAAAATACTAACTTTAAGTGGCTGACCTTTTGCATTTGCTTTGGACTGATGCACACCTATTCCTCGATGTATTTGATAGTGTAAGCCTATTTCTTTATTTTGAACATAATCATTTCCTGCCAATTGAATTCTATACATTCCTAGATTTGAGTTCATAATACCAGCTTTATCTATATCTTCAGAATACACTTGCGGCAAGGTTATAAACGGACCTCCGTCCATTGGCCAACATTTAATTTGTGGAATGTCCTCAATTTGAATTTCTTCAAATTGATGAGTTCTAAGCTTTAAAGGTAATGCATAAGGCGCATGTAAAACAGAACCAATCAATGCTAGTGGTGTTTTTAAAAAGTTTACAGGATTTGCTTTTAGCGAAACTAAACCTTTTACAGGCTTAAGAGTATCACGAAAAATAAACTGGCTCTGTTCTAAAGTTGCAAACAAATTAGAAACTGCTGCAAAACGACTACCCTTTACTTGTTCAAATAAAACTGCTTTTTTATAATTTTTAAAAACTATTTGATGAATTGCAGACATCTCCAAATTAGGGTCAACTTCTTCCTTTATACGGATAAGCATATCATTTTTTTCTAAGTCTAAAACACAATCTATTAACGATTTGTAAGCCATGGTACAAAAATAAAAAAAGGTCGTATTATATGACGACCTTTTTTTATAGTTATTATCAACCAATTTTTAACGCTCATCAATATTAACATAATCTCTTGAAGTGTAGCCAGTGTATATTTGGCGAGGGCGTCCTATGGGTTCATTATTCTCTCTCATCTCTTTCCATTGTGCAATCCAACCTGGAAGTCTTCCAATTGCGAACATCACAGTGAACATATCGGTTGGAATTCCTAGTGCTCTGTAAATGATTCCTGAATAAAAATCAACATTTGGATATAGTCCTCTAGTTACAAAATATTCATCGTTTAGAGCTATATCTTCAAGTTTTTTTGCGATTTCTAGAACTGGATCATCAACACCTAATTCCTTTAAAACATCATCTGCAGCTTTCTTAATAATGGTAGCTCTGGGATCAAAATTTTTATAAACTCTATGACCAAACCCCATTAATCTGAATGAATCTGATTTATCTTTTGCTCTTGCAACATATTTAGTTACATCTCCACCGTCTATTCTTATATTTTCTAACATTTCAATAACAGCTTGATTAGCTCCTCCATGAAGCGGCCCCCATAATGCAGCTATACCAGCTGATATTGATGTATATAAACTCGCATGTGACGAACCTACTATACGTACAGTAGATGCCGAACAATTCTGCTCATGATCTGCATGTAGAATTAGTAACTTGTCAAGAGCCTTGGCAACAACAGGGTTGATTTGATATTCCTCAGTTGGTAAAGCAAACATCATTCTTAAGAAATTAGAACAATAATCTAAGCTGTTTTTTGGGTATACAACAGGCTGTCGCATTCTGTTTTTGTAACTCCAAGCTGCAAGTGTTGGCAGCTTTGCTAATAATCTTATTATAGTTCCATTTACTTCAATTGATGAACGATTAGGATCTAATGACTTTGGGTAGAAAGCCGTTAATGATGATACTAAAGATGATAGAACCCCCATTGGATGAGACTTTGAAGGAAAACCATCTAAAATAGATTTCACATCCTCGTGTACCAAAGTATGATAAGTTATCTCTTCCTTAAATGACTTGAGCTCATTAGGGGTTGGTAATTCACCATAGATCAATAGATAAGAAACCTCAACAAAGCTTGATTTATTAGCTAATTCTTCAATAGAATAACCACGATATTTTAATAGTCCATCTTCACCATTAAGAAATGTAACAGCGCTTTCAGTAGATCCAGTATTTTTAAAACCTTTATCTAAGGTAATAAGACCTGATTCTGATCTTAGCCGGCTTATGTCTAAACCCTTTTCTTTTTGTGTACCTTCAATTATTGGAAGTTCATACACATTTCCTTCATAATGTAATTCAGCTTTATCTGACATATTTTTTTATTTTATAAACTTAAATGATTTTCCTAAATATTTCGATTCTTCTGCTAATACTTCTTCAATTCTAAGTAACTGATTATACTTTGCAACTCTATCCGAACGAGAAGCAGAACCAGTTTTTATTTGTCCTGTACTCAGTGCCACCGACAAATCTGCAATAGTTGTATCTTCGGTTTCTCCTGAACGATGGCTCATTACAGAGGTGTAGGAATTTATTTGAGCCATCTTTACAGCTTCAATTGTCTCTGTTAAAGTACCAATTTGATTTACTTTTACTAAAATTGAGTTTGCTACACCGGTTTCGATACCTTTTGATAAACGTTTAACATTAGTAACAAATAAATCATCACCTACTAATTGAACATTGTCACCAATAGTATTTGTAAGTTCTTTCCAACCATTCCAATCATCTTCATCCAAACCATCTTCAATTGATATGATTGGATACTTTTTAGACCAATCTTTCCAGTAATCAACCATTTCTGTTGATGTTAACTTATCACCTGTAGATTGATGAAAATGATAAACTTTTTCTTCGGCATTGTAAAATTCTGAAGCAGCAGCATCCATGGCTATATACATATCATCACCAGGTTTGTATCCTGCTTTTTCTATTGCTTGAAGAACAATTTCTATAGCCTCAACATTAGAGCCTAAATTGGGTGCAAATCCACCCTCATCTCCAACATTTGTAGAAAATCCTTTTGACTTTAATACTTCCTTAAGTTTATGAAAAACTTCTGTACCCATTCTTAAAGCTTGACTAAAAGAATCAGCTCCTACTGGCATAATCATAAACTCTTGGAAATCTATACTATTATCAGCATGTGAACCACCATTCAAAATGTTCATCATAGGAATAGGAATTGTACGTGCATTAATTCCTCCAATATAATTGAAAAGTAGCTGTCCATTTTCTTGAGCTGCAGCTTTAGCTACTGCCATGGAAACAGCAAGCATAGCATTAGCACCTAAATTTGCTTTATTTTCCGTGCCATCTAATCGTATCATAGCTGAATCAATGGAAGCTTGATCGCTGACATACATTCCTTTTAATTCTTCAGCAATTGCGGTATTTACATTATTAACAGCTTTTAAAACACCTTTACCAACATAAACACCTTTATCGGCATCTCTCAACTCAACCGCTTCATATTTTCCAGTTGATGCTCCTGATGGTACAGCAGCTCTCCCCATTATTCCATTCTCTGTAATTACATCTGCTTCAATAGTAGGGTTACCTCTCGAATCCAAGATTTGTCTTGAATGTATTGCAAATATTTTACTCATTGTTTTTGTGTTCTTTCATTAACTTAATAAAGTGGTCAAATAAATATCTCGAATCGTGAGGACCAGGTGAGGACTCAGGGTGATATTGAACAGAGAAAGCTTTTTTGTCTTTGATTTTTATTCCTTCAACTGTTTTATCGTTTAAATTAATGTGTGTTACATAAACGTTTGGATGGTTTTTAATATCCTCAGCTCTTATACCAAAACCATGATTTTGAGAAGTTACTTCACATTTACCTGTTTCTATGTTCTGTACAGGGTGGTTTATTCCTCTGTGACCATTATGCATTTTATATGTTGAAATTCCCTCTGAAATTGCTAAAGCTTGATGACCTAAACAAATACCAAAGACTGGAAACATAGTTTGGGTAATCTTTTTTACATTAACAATAACTTCAGGCATTACAGATGGATCACCAGGTCCATTTGACAGAAAAAATCCATCAGGTTTCCAAGATTCCAACTTTTCATATGGGGTATTGTACGGGAATACTTTTAAGAAACATCCTCTATCAGCCAAACATTTTAAAATATTTCTTTTGACTCC
>MDTG01307538.1_pt1 | contig 15145 bp, 15 predicted proteins | sample 811421 | NCBI WGS metagenome assembly MDTG01 (sample SAMN05326645, study PRJNA326480) | marine metagenome | isolation source: seawater | place: Pacific Ocean: South East | collected 2011
AAATGTTGACTATCGAAGCCAACAAAATTCCAATTAGACCAATAAAAAGAAAGGATCCCCAACCGCTGAGATCTTTTTTTGTGGTATAACCATACAAGCTTAATGCCCCAAAGGCTCCAGCAGATATGAAGAAAACTCTAGCAACTGATTCGCCAGTATACTGAATAAAAATTGATGACAATGATAATCCCATTACAGCTGCGAAAGCCCAAAACAATACTTGAACGGTGCTCTCTTTCATTTTTGCAATCCCAACATTTAAAGCTATTATGAATGCTAATGGTGAGAGCATAATTATAAACGCTAGGGGTGATGCATAAATTGCTGCACCAAAAGCGGTGTAAGTGTTCGTAGAGAAATCAAATGCTAAGCTTGATGTTAGATGGGCAATAACGCCTGTCAAAGCTAAGCCAACTGCCATAAATGAATAAACTTTATTCATGTAGGCTTTTAAGCCTAGATCTATTTCAGTTGAGGTAGCGCTAGATCTGACATTTCTCTCATAGTCATATGCCATTTTTGTAACTCCTATTTATTGTGTTAATTTGTAAGTATAATATACTATTATTATTTAATAGTAAAAATATGTTACATTTTTTTAAAATCAAGAAAAATTTTTTTTGAAATGGAATTCAGGAATCTTGGAAATACAGATCTTAAAGTCAGCCTAATTTGTCTTGGGACAATGACCTGGGGGGAGCAAAATTCTGAACAAGAGGGTTTTGAACAAATGGACTATTCATTAGATAATGGTGTAAATTTTTTTGATACAGCTGAACTCTATTCAGTCCCACCACGAAAGGAAACATGGGGGGTAACTGAAGAAATAATTGGTAATTGGTTTAAATCAAGACGATGTCGAGAGAAGGTAGTTTTAGCTACAAAGGTAACAGGTAGATCGGGCATGAAATGGTTTAGAAATAAAGAAACAAGATTAAATAAAGAACAAATAAATTCTGCTGTTGAAGGAAGTCTCAAAAGATTAAAGACTGACTATATTGATTTGTATCAACTTCATTGGCCCGATAGGAAGGCCAATTTTTTTGGAAAACTTAGTTATGAGCACGAAGAAGAAGTCGATTTTATCGAAATTAGAACCCAACTTGAGGTTTTAGCAGATTTAGTTAAATCCGGTAAAATTAGATATATTGGATTATCGAACGAAACATCCTGGGGTTTGATGAAATTTTTGTCAATTGCAGAAAAATATGATTTACCCAGAGTTGTTTCAGTTCAAAATCCCTACTCATTGTTGAATAGAAGTTATGAGGTAGGAATGGCAGAAATCTCAATAAGAGAAAAGTGTGGTCTTCTGGCATATTCCCCTCTTGCTTTTGGTATGCTGTCTGGAAAATATGATAATGGGTCAAAACCTGATGGGGCGCGCTTAACTTTATTTGGAGATATGTTTACAAGATATACCAAACCAAAGGGACTAAAATATTCAGAAAAGTTTAATGATTTGGCTAGAAAAAATGGTATGACACCAGTTGAAATGTCTCTTGCATTTGTGAATTCAAGAAAATTTTTGACAAGCAATATAATTGGAGCAACAAATATCGATCAATTAAAAGAAAATATAAAAAGCTTTCAAGTCAAGCTATCTCAAGATTTAATTGATGAGATTGACTCAATTCACAATAAAAATCCTTTTCCTTGCCCCTAAATTTTTTTAATTGTTGTTTTAACAAAATATGATGTAACAATTATGATTAAGATTCCAAGTATAGTTAGCAGATTTATTTCTTCATCAAAAACCCAAAAACCTAATAATGTTGAAAAAAAAATTCTAGTATAGCTCATAATTATTACCTGATTAGTTTGTGCAACTTTGTATGATTCTGCATTAAAAAATTGACCAAGCAAAGCAGTTAAAGTAATCAAGGTAATACCAAGGAAATTGTTTTCTAATTTAAAATTTATGTCATCTACAAAAATTATAAGAAATCCAATACACGAAATTATTGAGTGAAAAAATATAATAATTAAAGTATCATCTCTTTTGCTCAGGTATGATACTGAAATAATGCCGCCGGACACACAAATAGCAGAAAAGAGAGACATATACAAACCAGCCTTGTTTATTATATCTGAAGGCAAACAAATCATGTAAACACCAGAAAAACCAGCAAGAATTAATATAATATTCCAAACACTTATTCTTTCTTTAAATAAATATGTAGCGATTAATGTTGTAAAAAAAACTTTTGTGAACCCAATTGTACTTGCTTGTGATAAAGTAATTAGTGTTAGAGCTTTGTATCCAAAATACATTGCTGACATTCCAAAAATTGCTCGCAAAAAATGAATTTTTAAATTTTTAGTTACTAGAAACTTGGAAAGTTTCTTTCTTAGAAGTAAAGAAAGTAAAACTATGAAAATTATACCAAAAAGCGATCGATAAAAAACTATGGTTTCGATATTTTGATTTTCCGAAATAATTTTAATTTGCAAACCAAGCAAAGAAAAAAAGAAACAACTTATTACTTGATAATATAATTTAAAATTCTGCACTGCTTTTTAATTTTCCTGCAATATAGGTGTTACAGATAATAACTCCTATTCCAAATATAATTGTAACTATATCAATTTTTTCATTAAAAAATATAAAACCTAAAATAGTTGCAAAAATCAGTTTAAAAAAATCAAATGGCATCAGATTTGTTAGATTTGACAAACTTATTGCTTTCGTCCAGCAATAGTTACCTATTGTGGCAATGATTGCAAGAAATAAAAGAGAGCAAACTATTTGCAAATTATCTGGAGTGGTCCACACATATGTTGACGGGATAAAAGTTATAGGAGACATTAAGACAACCATACTAAACATTAAAGTTAAAACATTTTCATTTTTAGATAGTTTTTTTACCAAAAGACCTGCAATTGCGTGGGTTAAAGCAGCCACTGTAACTAAAACAGTACCTAAATTAATACTTAAATCTGGTCTGATAATAATAATTGTAAAAAAGAAACCCAAAGACATGACGAATGTTTTTTTAGGAATATTTTTTTCTCTGAGAAATATAATACTACCAAAATACATAAATAGTGGCGTACTGAAGCTTATGGCCATGACCTGAGAAAGTGGGATTAAAGTATAAGACCAAAACAATAAAATCATTGTAATTCCTCCAAAAAACCCCCTCAAAATAAATAAATTTACATTAGATTTTTTGTTTAACTTGATCTTTTTTAAAAATATAAAAGGAATAAAAAAAATTACACAAATTATGTTCCTAAAAAAAGCCTGTTCAATGGGATGAATAAATGCTGAATTGAATTTAATTACAACTGCGAGAACAGAAAAAAAAAAGCAAGATGAGATTATTAAAATTAATGGATACATTATTATTTGTTTTTAAGTTTTAGTTTCTTGCAATTTAGTTTCAATTATGTCAATAAAAATAATGTTTTTTAGATTTTCATTTTTAATCCCATTTTATTTACTTTTTTTAAATTTTAGCTTTTTATCATCAAAGGAACTTGCAAAATTTAGTGATTGGTCTGCATTTGCTGAAGGTGAAGGAAAAAACTTGGCTTGCATGGTTGTATCTAAACCCAAAAAATCTGAGGGGAATTATTCTAGAAGGGGCGATGTTTTTGCTATTGTTACTCATTTGCCAGGACAAAATAAATGGAATGAATTTAGTATTGTGGCGGGTTATAATTATAAGTCTAACAGCAATCCAGATATAACAATCGGGGATATGAAATTTCAATTGTTCACCTCTGGCTCCCGGGCATGGAGTTTTAGTCCAAGTGATGACGAAAAAATAATAAAATATTTAAAAAATTCTATGAAAATGAAAGTGGTTGGAACTTCTTCCCGAGGTACTATTACAACAGACATGTTTTCACTTATTGGTTTCAGCAAAGCTTATCAAAAAATAAATGAATCATGTAAGAAGAAATAAGATTTAGTCAAAATGAGCAAAAGAAGAAAAATAGTTTTGGCTTTCTCAGGAGGCCTTGATACTTCTATAATCCTAAAATGGCTTCAGAATGAAAAAAATGCGGATGTAGTGACTTTTACTGCAGATATTGGGCAAGGGCAAGAAATTGATGATGCAAAAAAAAAAGCTCAGTTGCTAGGTGTAGAGGAAATTTTTGTGGAGAATCTCCGTGATGTGTTTGTTAAAGATTATGTTTTCCCTATGTTTAGAGCTAATGCTCTTTATGAGGGGTTGTATATGCTTGGCACATCAATTGCCAGACCACTTATTGCAAAGAGACAAATTGAAATTGCACATGAGGTTGGTGCTGATTATGTATCTCACGGCGCTACAGGAAAAGGTAATGATCAGGTGAGATTTGAACTTGGATATTATGCTAATAATCCAAAAATTAAGATAATAGCTCCTTGGAGGGAATGGGATCTCAAATCTAGAAAAGATTTGATCAATTATGCAGAAAAAAATCAAATTCCAGTACCTAAGCATAAAATTAATGAGGCACCCTATTCAACGGATGCAAATTTACTTCATATCTCATATGAAGGTAAGATTTTAGAGGACCCTTGGAAGAGTCCAGACGAGTCAATGTTTCAAAGAACTGTTTCAGTTGAAAATGCTCCTGATAAGATTGAAGAAATTGTGATTGAATTTTTTGAAGGAGATCCAGTTATGATTAATAAAAAAAAACTTTCTCCTTCAAAGCTTCTTGAAAAACTTAATGAAATAGGCGGGAAAAATGGTGTTGGTAGACTTGATATTGTTGAAAATAGATTTGTTGGGATGAAATCAAGAGGAGTTTATGAAACACCGGGAGGTCAAATTCTTATGGTAGCAAGAAGAGCGATAGAGAGCTTGACCCTGGATAAAGGTGCTGCACATCTTAAAGATGAAGTGATGCCAAAATATGCGGAATTGATTTATAATGGCTTCTGGTTTTCTCCTGAAAGAGAAATGCTTCAGGTATTAATTGATAAAACAAAAAAAAATGTTAGCGGGTCGGTTAGATTAAAGATCTACAAAGGTAATGTTGTAGTTACCGGACGCAAATCTGACAATAGCATTTACTCAAACAAAATGGCAACCTTCGAAGAAGATGATGTTTATGATCAAAAAGATGCGGAAGGATTTATTAAACTAAATGCCTTGAGATTGAAATTAATCAAGAATAGATGTTAAATCAACGGATTCTTCCTCAAATTGGATATAAGAAGTGAAAAGTGTATTGAGAAGAAGGCATGCTATAGTCATTGGCCCAACACCACCTGGAACTGGGGTGATTCTCGATGCATTTTTTAAACACTCTTGATAGTCTACATCGCCTACCAAGACATTTTTCCCATTTCTCTCTATTCTATTAATTCCAACATCAATTACTATACAACCTTTTTTAATCCAGTCGCCTTTCACCATTTCAGGTATTCCAACAGCAGCTATTAATATATCAGATTCTTTCACTAACTCTCTTATATTTTTAGTTCTTGAGTGAGCAATTGTAACAGTTGCATTCATTCCAAGTAGCAAAGCAGCCATTGGTTTGCCGACAATGTTAGATCTACCAATAATAACTGCACTTTTCCCTGATAAATCTTTATTTATTTTTTTTAGAAGAATACTGCAACCCAATGGAGTGCATGGGACTAAAGAATTTAATCCAGACCAAAGTTTACCAACATTTTCTGCATGAAACCCATCAACATCTTTGATAGGAATAATTGCGTCAAGGATTTTGTCTGAATTTATATGTTTTGGTAGAGGAAGTTGAACCAATATTCCTTGAACTTTTTCATCATTATTTAAATTATCAACTAAACTAAGTAGTTCTTTTTCAGAAACTGATTCATCTAAGCGATGTTCAATTGAATTAAAACCAACTTCTTTGGTTTTTTCGATTTTATTTTTAACATAAACTTTACTAGCTGGATTTTCTCCAACTAAAACCACGGCAAGACCGGGTGTTTTTTTTGTTTTGTCTCTTAATTTGTCTCCATAAAATCTAATTTTTTCTCTTATCTGAGATGATATTAATTTACCATCAATTATTTTTGTATCATTCATTTAAAAACCGTACTTTGTCATTACAAATTGCGTAGCCTCTATTAATATAATTAAAATTACAGGAGATATATCAATTGACCCTAAATCAGGCATAAATTTTCTGATGATTTTTAAAAAAGGTTCAGTGAGTTTATATAAAAAATCCATTACTACGGAAATCAATTTGTTGTTATAGTTAATAATGTTAAAAGAAATTAGCATATTTAAAATCACATAAATAATTATAGCATATTTATAAACTTGCAGAATCTGAAATATAACATAAGCAATGAAGTCTAATACATACATAATCTTAAAGAATTAATTTTATAATATGAAAAATAAGGATGATCAAATAGATTTTAATTTTAGTAGATCAATTGATTTTCAAAAAAACATAGAAGTAAAGGGCTTTGAAAATATTTTTAGTAATTATTTATCATCGTCAAGTCAAAATTTAATCTTTAAGAAACATTTTAAACTTTTAATTTTAGAACTATATTATTGTTGGTTTGAATCTGAAAAACAGTTTTTATCTGTTTCAATGTCAAAAAGGGGTTATAATTCGCAGTCAAGATATAACCCAAATGCAATATCATCTTTCACAATAAAAATTATAAAATTTCTTAAAAATGAAAAATTAATTGATTTTTTCCCAGGTTTTTTTGATTTAAGAAATAATGTTCGAAGATTATCAAGAGTGAGAGCTTCAAATGATCTAAGGAATGAATTTAGGAAAATTAATTTTAGTAATAAATGGAATATTAATCATCGAAAAAGAGAGTACCTGATATGCATGGATATAAAAAAAAAAAAAATCGAGTATAATGATAATTTCAGGTCTCACGAAATTAGAGAGGTGGTGAGAAATTATAATAATCAAATATCAAAAACATTTTTTGATGTCCCGAATTTAAATGACTCCTTTATAATTCGCTCAGATAAAAAAAAAATAGCAATCTCTGAATCCACATCTTTAAGTAACTTTCATTTTTATGAAAACTTTGAAAAAACGCAATTAATATCAGGAGGTTGGTGGAATAGATTTGATATTCAGAGTCTTGGTATTTATAAGAACCAACTGATTATAAACAATAATCTTACTAGTTATATTGATCTGCTTGATTATTTTTTTTTCTACTTGAGTCAAAAACTTGATTTAAAAATACAATCTTCTGATGTTAGTGATTTAGATTATTTTAACATTGAGCAAAAGTGTTACTTGATAATGAAAGGTTTAAATGCAAAGAATTTTAATAGTTTTTATCGATCTTTATCAGTTGAAAAGAAACAATATTTTCAAGATAAAGAAATTTCCTCAGAAAACCTAAAAGCAATTCTTGACACTTTTATAGAAAAGAATTCCAAACTTACCATAAATTTTTTTAAGCAAAAAGATATGAGATGGAGTGGTTTCGTTTCAACTATTTTTTTTGATTTATTGAAAGTAATTGGCGATATTAATGTGTCATTATTTTTAGTTAAAGATAAAATATACTTTCCTGTGGATTTTGGTGACATAATAGCAAGTAAAATTCAAAAAATTATAGAAAGACAATTAAATATCAATAAGACGGATGTAAAAATATATCATTGTAATCCTTATGACTTTAAACCTAAAGGTTTTTTTGGTAAGATAATCTCACCAAAAAGTAATTTTTCTAGCAGGTATTTGAAAAGAAAAAATAGATATCAATTAAAATAAGTATTATGGCAAAATCAAGATTTGGATTAGATCAAAAAAAATTTAATAAAGGTAGTAAAATTTATACAAAAGGTGATAAAGCAGATTTTGCTTATTATGTTCACGCAGGAAAAGTTAATATTTATTCTCCCGGAGGACTTTTACTAGGTCAAATAGGAGAGGGTGAAATTTTTGGAGAAAGAGGGCCTTCTCTGGATGAGTCAAGATCAATCACCGCGGAGGCTCATACAAACTGTATTTTATATCCGATTAGTGAAAAAACTTTGAAAGAGAAAATAAGTAAAACTGACCCAGTTGTAAGGGCCATTCTTAGAAGTTTGTTGATGCGACTTACGGACATAAATGCAAAAAGTGAGGATTTTTGGAGAAATTTAAATGTGATGACTTCGCTGAGCGAAAAAAATGATTAAAGAGCGTTCTTACCCTGTCTATGCAAAGTGTTTTCCTCTCCGTTGACCAAGTTCCAGAAATCTTTCATGTAATCATCACCAAATCGGTTTATGTTAAATTTCTTATAGTCAAATTTTTTTGTTAAGTTTTCCTCACCTACAATTTCTTCGGCAACTGCCTCACCTAAAACTGGAGAATACTTCATTGCTTGACCAGAACCAAGGTTATGAAAAAGGTTATTTATTTTTGAATCTTTACCCAGGATGAATCTTAAATCAGGTGTTATATCAAAAAAAGATCTATACCCAGATGCGTATACAGTTTTGTCTATATTAGAAAATCGTTTCTTGGAAATGTCTTCATAATTTTTTATTTGATTGTAGGCTAATGATTGATTCATTGGTTCATTCAAATATTCCCCGCCATTGACTGCCGTAAGATCGTTTATAAAACTCTTTGCAATTTCATAAACTGACCTCTTTCGCGGTTGATGCGCATGCATTTTGTTGCCTCTCCAAGACCTAAAATAACATAAGTTTATGTAGTCAGCAATTATCGGGTATTCGTATTTTATTTGTTTTGGACTTTCCATCCAGTTAACTACCGAAACAGGTTCAATTGTAACAGGTATTTTTAATCCAATTTTTGAGAAAAGTTGAGAACTCCATGCACCTGTTGCATTTACGAAGTTCTTTGCTTTAAAATTTCCATTATTGGTTAGGCAGCTTAAAATTTCATTGCCCTTAGATACTATAGTTTCGACTTCAGTCTTTTCAAATAACTCAACTCCATTTTCGTCTAAGGCGCCGTACAATACTGATCGAAGGATACTTGGGTCTAACTGAAAAGCATCAGGTTCATAAAAATAAGATTCATCTTCATCTGTTATGAGTGTAGAGCCACATTTATTTAAAGCAGATTTTGAACCTATTTCTTCGAAGACAAGATTGATTTTTTTCATTCTTTCAGATAGATCTGTCCAAGCAGGATTTGTTCCATCAGAATTCTTTTTTGCAATCCAAATAGCGCCAAACTCATCTACTTCCATGTCAACTCCCCAATGCGGTTTTAAATCTTTCCACATTTTTGAGCTTATTGAAGCCATTTGAGAGGCATCTGGATCTGCATTTGCAGACCTGACTATACCTGAATGTCTGGATGATTCTGCAGCGCACAAAACAGCTTTGTCAACGAGGGCAACTTTTTCTCCTTTGCCTAACTCGTTAAGTTTTCTTTGGATAGATACTGCAGTTGCAGCACCAAGACATCCACCACCAATTACAAGAGTATGATACATATTTACATTAATTAAAGAATATTGATATAAATTATAAGATAATAATTACAAGTTTTTTTTTATGATTATTTTTTCTGATTTTTTTTTAACTAATGGTTGGGTTAGTAAATTCTCTAAGTTGAAATCTGGACAATCATTTGATTTGTTAGCCTTAAGAGAAATTAATGCTGAAAAATATCCCTTTTTCCTGGAGAGCTCTTCCAGAGGTAATGAAAAGAATAGATTTTCAATTCTTTTCTATAAACCAAGAATTTTGATAAAAAAAGAAAAAAACGATGATACTAGTTTTTTGAAAAAATTTGATAAATCTTGGAAAAATCAAAAAGTTGAACAAGAAGAACTTGTAATGGAGGGAAAAAAAATCCCTTTTTGTGGTGGTTGGTTTATCTATCTTGGTTATGAGTTAGCAAAGGAAATTGAACCATCGCTTGAAATTCCAGACTCTCCCTTTCAACTTCCAACCGCCTTTGCTGCTAGAATAAATACGGCAATTATTTTTGATCATATAGATAACGAAATTTTTATTACATCTGACAAGGCAGAAGAATATGAAAATGATTTTAAAGATATTATGGATGACATAAAAAAAACTTTCTTAAAATCAAAAATTAAAAAAGAAATGGGTTTTGCTGAAATTTCTATGATAGGGAGTGAAAAAGAACACCAAAGTCAGGTAAGAACTTGCATAGACTATATTTTTCAAGGTGAAATATTTCAGGCAAATTTGTCTAGACAATGGAAATTTAAAATTAAGAATAAGCTGGAGGATATTGAAATTTACAGACAACTTAGGAGAAAAAACCCCTCACCTTTTTCTGGGCTTATTACTTTTGAAAATAGTAGTATTATTAGTTCTTCTCCAGAGAGATTAGTTTCTGTTGATGGTGAAAATCTTGAAACCAGACCAATTGCTGGTACCAGACCAAGAGGACGATCTGGTTTAATAGATATAGAGTTATCTAAAGAGCTAATTAATTCAGATAAAGAAAAAGCAGAGCATCTAATGCTTCTAGATTTGGAACGAAATGATATTTCAAAAGTATGTAAAGCAGGATCAGTTAATGTAAATGAAATGATGACGATTGAGTCTTATGCTCATGTTCATCATATTGTATCAAATGTTTGTGGAAAAAAATTAGATGATATAACTCCTGGTCAAATTATTTCATCGGTATTTCCTGGTGGTACTATCACAGGTTGTCCAAAAGTTCGATGTATGCAAATTCTTGGAGAATTAGAAAAAGTTGGGAGAGGACCCTATACCGGATCAGTAGGATATATAACTCATTCTGGAAATATGGATATCAATATATTAATACGTTCAATTTTAAGAGAAAAATGCAATCTTTTTTTTAGAGCGGGTGGTGGGATTGTAGCTGATTCAAAACCAGAATTTGAAACACTTGAAACAGAGGCCAAAGCCAATGGCATGCTTAAAGCTATAGGATCATTCAAAAATGACTAAATATATATCTCTAATTAATGGTAAGTTCACAGATTCAGTTCCAGTTCTTGATAGAGGGCTTGCATATGGCGATGGTTTTTTTGAGACTATGTTTTGGACTTCAAAAGCTAATCAAAACGAATCCAAGCAATTTGGTGTAGAGTTTTGGCATCAGCATTTAAATAGAATAAAAAAAGGTTGTAAAATTTTGAAAATTAAATTTCCTGAGGATAAAACTATTCTTCAACATAGGGAAAGAATACTTAAAAAGTCTTTCTCTTCAGGTATCAAATCAGGAATTTTAAAAATTATTATAACAAGAGGTGTTGGAGGAAGAGGATATAAATTTGAAAGAAATATGGAGCCAACAATAATTTTTCTTACATTCCCAAGCCCAAAGTATAATGAGAAATTATATACTACAGGGATAAAAGCCAGATACTGTAAGTCTGAACTTTCATGTAACAAAGATTTATTTGGTTTAAAACATTTAAACAGACTAGATTCAGTTTTAGCGAGATCTGAGTGGGAAGAAGATTTTTTTGAAGGAATTTTTCTTGACAAAAAAAATAATTTATTAGAGGGAACAATGACGAATATATTTTTTATAAAAAAAAATAAATTGTATACACCATTAATTTTTGAATCCGGAATAAATGGTGTTATGAGGGAAATAGTGATTAAAAGATCAAAGCTTTTTTTCGAAAAATTAGTAGTCAGGAAAATCAACAAAAGTATTGTCAATGATTTTGATCAAATGTTTTTAACAAATTCAATAATAAAAATATTGCCGGTTATTAGTTTGGCAAATAAGAAATTTAAAATTTCAGATAACCTAAAATCTCTTGTTGAATATTTTAATGTTAATGAACCCAGAGAAATGAAAAAAAAATTAGAGATTTTCTAATTTATTTCTAATATTGTTTTTGTTAACCACTCTGAGCTTATACTTTGATTTTTTTCAATTTGAATTATTTCTTTGTTTAGTTTTTTTAATTGATTTGTATTTCTAAAAATTTCTAGTATTAATTTTCTCGCTTCGAGGTTCAAAGGATCAAGCTTTTTAATTTTAAATAAAAGTTTCAATGCGCTATCAAATTGATCAGTATTTTTTTTTAAAATGGAATATTCATACAAAATTTGTTGGTCATCAGGAAAATATTCTAAAGATTTTTTATAATATAAATCAGCTTTTTGATTGTGGCCAGTTAGCATGCATGTTCTAGCTAATAAAACCCAGCCATCCCTATCATTAGGATTATCTCTTAGTTTTTCCTCTAGAAATAGAACGATTTTTTTGGGATCTATTTTTGAGAATTCATTAGGGTTGCTAATTAGGTTTTGAATTTCTTTTTCAACTTCGCTAAGAAAAAAGAATGACTGATTGTTTCCTGATTTTTTGTATAAAATAAATGATGTTAGGCTTATTAAGGAAAAAAAAAAGATAAATTTTTTTGTTTCTTTTATAGGATTAAATAAATATGAATTTAACAAAAAAACAAAAAAAATCGCCAGGGTATAAAAAAAAATCATCTTTTTTTTCTAAAAAAAATAAAAGATAATAAAATGAGAAATCCTATTGGAAAAAACCAAAGCCAAATTGTATCCGATCTAATTGGTGGTGTATACAGAACAAAATCACCGTATCTAGAGTGAATATAAGAAATTATTTCCTTTTTTTCTTTACCTTCGGAAATTTTTTTCCTAATAAGGACTCTGAGATCTTTTGCAATATCAGCATTTGAATTTTCAATATCCTCGTTTTGGCAAACAAGACATCTGATTTTTTTTCCAATGTCTCTCGCAATGTTCTCTAACATTGGGTCGTCCAACATTTCATCAGGTTCAACTGCATATAAATCTGAGGAAATAAAAAGAATTATATAAATAACTGCCAAGAATCTCATTTAACATTACTAATTAGTTTGTTTATATATTCTAAATCTTTTTTCATTATTGGTCCAACATGCTTATGGATGATCATGCCCTTATGATCAATCAAAAAAGTTTCAGGTAAGCCATAAACTCCCCAGTCAATACTTATCATTCCATCTTTATCAAGCCCAATTTTGACAAAAGGATTACCTAGATCATCTAACCATTTTGTTAAATTTCTAATTTCATCCTTTTTTGCAATACCATATAATTTATATTTTTCTGAGAGTTTTTTAAGCTGTGGATGTTCAACTTTGCATGGTGGACACCATGATGCAAAAAAGTTAACTACCTTAATTTCGTCCGATTTAAGATCAGCTGATGAAAATGATTCATATTGTTTTATGGACTCAATTTTGAACTCAGGTATTTCTTCGGAAATTAAATTTGATGGAATATAAGTTGGATCGTCTCTCAGACCTTCATAGAAAATATATGCTGATGATAAAAGGAAAATAATTAGTATAAAATATTTCATTTTTTCTTTTTGATAACTCTAAAAAAAGATATTAATCCACCTGTAACAAGAAATAAAACACCTAACCATATCCAAATTGTAAAAGGGTTATACCAGATTCTCGTTGTCCAGGAAATTGAGTTTTTTATGGAGTTTTTATCACCTATTGCAATGTACAGATCTCCAAAAATAGTTGAATAGATAGCAGCTTCAGTTGTTACTTGTTTATTAGCATTATAAAATCTCTTTTCAGGATTTAAATTGATTACATGTGCATTATCCTTAGAAACTTCAAAAACTCCTGTTTGACTCATAAAATTTGGACCTTCCACTACCTTTACACCTTTAAATTCAACATCATATTGATTAATCTTTACAATTTCTCCAATTTCTTGAAATTGAATTTTCTCTATTTTTAGTATAGAGCTCCCTGTTGCACCAATTATTATTAAACCTATACCTATATGGGATATGGATTGAGAAAAATATTTTGCTGGCACACTATTAATCCTGAGTTTTGGTTTGAAATTCATGAATTTTGTTAATTCAAACAATGATGCGATTATTATCCAGGCAGAAAAAATAAAAAATATTATAGCTATAACTGGACCACCGAAATTGACATACCATAAAAGTATGGAACTAAATAAAAATAAAAAAACTAAAATTTTTAATCTGTTCAATAACTTTAATAAATCATCATTACCCCATCTTAAAAAAGGACCAATTATCATTCCAAAAATCATAGGTACCATTACTGGAGTAAGGATTGAATTGAAAAAAGGAGCACCAACAGAAATTTTACTTTTAAAAAAAATACTTGATACTAATGGGTAAATTGTCCCAATTAAAATTGTAAAAGTAAGAGAAATAAGGAATATATTATTGAGAGAGATGGCACCTTCTCGGGAAACAAGTTTGATTTGATGTTTAGAGGAATATAATTCTGTTCTTCTGAGGAAATAAAATAAACCTGAAAAAGATACTATTATTAGCATTAATAGAATAAAGATCCCTCTCGTGGGATCACTTGCAAAGGCATGGACTGAAATAAGTACACCAGAGCGGACTAAAAATGTTCCTAGAAGACTTAAAAGGAAGGTTATTATTGATAAAAGCAGTGTCCAATTAATTAGTAAATTTTTTTTACTTGAAATCATGACAGTATGTATTAGTGCTGATGCTGTTAACCAAGGGAGTAGTGAAGCGTTTTCAACTGGATCCCAAAACCAAAATCCTCCCCATCCTAATTCATAATATGCCCACCAACTTCCTAACCCTATTCCGGCAGTAAGAAAAATCCATGACATAAAAACCCAGGGTTTTAAAATTTCAATGAAGTTAGTTTTTTTCTTTACCATTAAGACAGCCAAAGATATTGAATAAACAATAGAAAATCCAACATAACCCAAATAAAGCATTGGTGGATGAATTATCAATCCTGGATCTTGAAGCAATGGATTAAGATCTGCTCCTTCAATTGGGGGTGGAAAAGAACGTTCAAAAGGATTGGATGTAAAAATAACAAAAGCGCAAACTAAAAAAATTAATGAATTATGAACTGATAGAGTTTGAATTTTAAGATTCTGATCAGCGATTTTACTATTGGAAAACAAGAACCCAAAGAATGTCATTACTAAAAGCCAAAGAAGAATTGAACCCTCATGATTTCCCCATACGCCAGTTATTTTGTAAATAATAGGAAGCTGTGAGTTAGAATTTTTAGCTACTACATTAAGACTGAAATCTGAGATAATGAAAGAATAAGTAAGACAAAAAAATGATAAAATGGTAAAAAAAAATAGTAGTAAACTTATTTTTTCATGATGGATTAAAGTTAAGAATTTTTTTTTATTACCGGAGGTTATTGTGGAAAAAAATCCAAGACTTGAAATTACAAAAGTTAAAACTAAAAAAAATATACCAAATT
>MDTG01239172.1_pt1 | contig 15143 bp, 14 predicted proteins | sample 811421 | NCBI WGS metagenome assembly MDTG01 (sample SAMN05326645, study PRJNA326480) | marine metagenome | isolation source: seawater | place: Pacific Ocean: South East | collected 2011
GCTATATTTACATTTGTATATTTTTTAGCTTCATTTATTGATCTTATTGCCCAATAACCGCTATTAACATAATCAGCTGTCCCTCCTTCAGGAGATAAATTTAGAGGTATCATTGCATTTTGCAATGTCGCTCCCCCATGAAGAAATAAAACTGCGTAGTCATCATTTATACTCAATAGTTCTCTGAAATCTAACTCTGCCTGCCTAGTGATCTCTATAAATTCTTCACTTCTATGACTTATCTCCATAACAGAGAGACCTAAACCTTGCCAATCCAGTAATTCTTGCTGAACTTCTTCTAATACTTCATTAGGCATGGTGGCTGGTCCAGCCCCAAAATTAAATTTCCTTGTCACTACTCATCGTCCCCAATGAATTCTTCACTTATAGGTGCGATGCTTATTAGTTTCTCTGAATCTTTAAGCCTAATAACAGTGACGCCTTGAGTATTTCTCCCTATCACATTCACTTCAGAAACTTTTGTTCTAACTAACATTCCCTTGTTAGATATAAGCATAACTTCATCATCATCTGTGACTTGCGCAGCACCTATAAGTTGGCCATTTCTTTCAGAAACCTGCATGGCTATCACTCCTTTAGCTCCTCTTCGTGTTTTTCTAAAATCTATTGATTTTGATCTTTTACCATAACCATTCTCACTGACCGTAAAAATAGAAGCATCCTCTTCGGGGATGATTAAAGAAATAACATATTGATCCTTATCTAGCTTTATGCCTCTAACACCTTTTGCTGTTCTACCCATAGATCTGACTTCCGTTTCAGAAAAATGAGCTGCTTTTCCAGCATTAGAAACCAACATTACAAACTTACTTCCATCGGTAACCGTTGTACCTACTAACTCATCTCCATCTTGCAAAGTAATTGCTCTTTTGCCACCTTTTCTTTGGTTAGAAAATTCAGTCAATACAGTTTTTTTGACAGTCCCGGTTTTCGTAGCCATTAGGACATAATGATTATCGTCATATTCTTCAACTGGAACCATACTTGTTATTCGCTCTCCTTCACTGAGTTGTATAAGATTAACTAAAGGTCTTCCTTTAGCAGCACGACCGGCAGAAGGTATCTCATATACTTTCAGCCAATAAACCTGCCCTAGATTTGAAAAGCAAAGTAAAGTTGTGTGAGTGTTTGCAACAAGAAGTTGTTCTACAAAATCTTCATCTTTTACTGAAGCTGCTGTTTTCCCTGTTCCTCCTCTTCTTTGAGCTCTATATTCTTCCAACGGCTGAGTTTTTGCGTATCCCTCGTGAGATATAGTTACAACTCTATCCTCTGGAGTAATTAAGTCTTCAGCACTTAAGTCAGCAGAGGAATCTTGAATTTCAGTTCTTCTCTCGTCTTTATAATTTTCTTGTATCTCTTTTAATTCATCAGTGACTACCTCAACTAACTTTTTAGAGTCATTTAGTATGCCAAGCAAATAAGATATTCGTTCAATGATCTCTTCATATTCACCTATTAGTCTGTCTTGCTCTAATCCAGTTAATCTCTGAAGCCTCATGTCTAATATTGCTTGAGCTTGCACTTCTGATAATTGATAACTTTTACCTGATAATCCCAAAGTATCGTCAGAGCCTTCTAGCTTACAAGCATCTGAGCCAGCTTTCTTTAGCATAGAAATAACTTTTCCAGGCTTCCATTTTTTTGATAAAAGCTTTTGTTTTGCTTCTGAGCCTTCTTTTGATTTTTTTATTAAATCTATCATGGCATCAATATTGGCTAGCGCTATGGTTAGTCCTTCTAGGACATGGCCTCTTTCTTTAGCTTTTCTTAAATCAAAGAAGGTTCTTCTAGAAACTACTTCCTTTCTATGATTAAAAAAAACAGAGAGCATTGCTTTTAAATTTAAAAGCTTTGGCTCTCCTTCAACCAATGCTACGTTATTGATTCCAAATACAGTTTGCATTTGAGTTTGAGTAAATAGATTGTTCAATAAAACATCAGGAATATGTCCAGACTTAAGATCAATAACAACTCTTACTCCGTCTTTATCAGATTCATCTCTTATATCTCTAATTCCTTCTAATTTCTTATCTCTAGATAGTTCAGCAATTTTTTCAATTAACTTAGATTTATTAACTTGATAAGGCATCTCTGTGATTACTATCTTTGCTTTATCCTTTTCCTCATCCTCAAAATGAGTCTTAGCTCTTATTTTTACTCTTCCTTTTCCGCTCTCATAGGCGCTTACTATTCCTGCTTTACCGTTTATAATTCCACCAGTAGGAAAATCTGGTCCCGGCAAAAACTCCATTAATTCAGCGGTAGAAATATCTGGATTATCTATAAAGGCGAGACAAGCTAAGAGCGTTTCATTTAAATTATGCGGGGCCATGTTTGTCGCCATTCCTACAGCTATTCCTGCTGAACCATTAACTAGCATGTTAGGTACTTTAGTAGGAAGAACTTCAGGCATTGTCTCAGTGCCGTCATAATTCTCAACAAAATTTACAGTTTCTTTATCAAGATCAGCTAATAGTTCTTGTGAGATTTTTGCCATACGAACTTCTGTATATCTCTGAGCAGCAGGTCCATCCCCGTCCATCGAGCCAAAATTTCCTTGTCCATCTACCAATGGATATCTTAATGACCACCATTGAGCCATCCTGACAATGGTTTCATAAGCAGCGCCATCTCCATGAGGGTGGTATTTACCAATGATGTCACCAACAATTCTTGCAGACTTCTTATGAGGCCTTCCATAATCATTATTTAATACATGCATAGCGTATAAAGCACGTCTATGAACAGGTTTAAGACCGTCTCTTGCATCAGGCAAGGCTCTGCCTACTATTACACTCATTGCGTAATCTAAATAGGATTGTTTCAGCTCCTTTTCTATATCTATTGGAACAATCTCTTTTGCAGTTATTTCGCCCATATTTTATTTCCGTTTGCTAATTTTTGAGGCAGAAGACACTGCCCATTCTCTTAAGAAATTAGAGTTATTTTTTTGTAATTTACAAAGTATCAAACTGGTAAAATTTTACCATAATATGACTTAAAAAACTCTGTAAAAAGAGAGAAAAATAGGGCTATTTAGCCTTTGAATTCAGACACTAAAGTAGATACTGTTTCCTTAGCATCACCAAACAACATTCTTGTATTAGATTTGAAAAAAAGTGGGTTTTGAATACCTGCAAACCCTGAAGCCATTGAGCGCTTTAAGACGAATACTGTCTTAGAATTATCAACTTCTATAATTGGCATGCCATAAATCGGGCTACCTTGATTCTCTTTTGCATCAGGATTTACTACATCATTTGCACCTATTACCATACAGACATCAACCGTTTCCATAATAGGATTAACATCTTCAGGTTCAACTAATACATCATAAGATACATTTGCCTCAGCTAGTAAAACATTCATATGACCTGGCATCCTGCCTGCCACCGGATGAATGGCATATTTGACTTCTGCACCATTTGCTTCAAGTAACTCGCCTAACTCTCTAACAGCATGTTGAGCTTGGGCAACGGCCATGCCATATCCAGGTACAATTAAGACGGATGAAGCTGCTTCTAAAATAAGATATGCATCTTGGGCATTAATTGGACTAACTTCTCCTTGCTCTTCTCCTGTTCCAGTAGTTGCGTCAGATACTGCACCGAATCCGCTAAATAAAACATTAGCTAAGGATCTGTTCATGGCTTTACACATGATATTAGTCAAGATCAAACCACTAGCTCCAACTAGAGATCCAGCCACAATCAATACGTTGTTAGTAATAACAAAACCAGCTGCACAAGCCGCTAATCCTGAAAAGCTATTGAGTAATGCTATAACAACCGGCATATCAGCTCCGCCAATAGGAATTACAAATAAAACTCCTAATAAGAAAGATAGAGATATTAATAATATAAGAGTCTGATTTGGGCTGATTATTCCTTGTATAAATAGCATGTTAATTCCAACAATAAGAATGGCTAGAAGAAGTATTGCGTTGACGAATTGTTGCCCTTTGTAAAGGAATGGCTTTCCTGAGATGACTTCTGAGAGTTTGCCATAAGCAACTAAGCTTCCCGTAAAGGTTAGGCCTCCTATTAATACTGTCATGTAAATTGCTCCCATGAGAGCCGGATTATTTAAAGAGCTTACTACGTATTCTGCCGAACCAACTAACAAACTTGCTATACCTCCAAATCCATTAAATATTGCCACCATTTCAGGCATAGAAGTCATTTGGACTTTTGTAGCAGCGAAATAACCAACTACACTACCTGCAAGTAGTGCCCCAGCAATAAACTGATAATTTTCAATATTTTGATCCAGTAAGGTAATTACGACTGCTATTAACATACCAGACGACGACAAAAAATTACCTTGTCTAGCCGTATCAGGTGAACCTAGCATTTTTAAGCCCACTATGAACAAAATAGAGGCAGCTATATATATTAGATTTACTAGTATTGAAATATCCATCATTTCTTTTTGAACATGCCAAGCATTCTATTGGTAACTAAGTAACCTCCTACAACATTGATAGAAGCAAAGAAAACTGCTGCTGTTCCTAGTGCAATCGTCATTATTTCTGAAGAACCCGAAGACAAAATTGCTCCTACAAGAGTTATGCCTGATATTGCATTAGCTCCTGACATAAGTGGTGTGTGCAAAGTAGAAGGTACTTTAGTAATTAGCTCCACCCCAAGAAAGATAGATAAAACTAAAATAAATATAAGTAAAATTATTTGGTCTTCCATGATTACTCCATAGTCTTAACTAATTCATTAACAATTTGCCCTTCATGAGTTACAACGCAACCTTTAAGAACATCATCACTCAAATCAAAATTAAGTATCTTATTTTCTATATCCCAGTATTCTTCAATCATATTAAATAAATTTGCTCCATAAACTTGGGATGCATCTTTAGCAACTTCTCCGGGTAAATTAGACATGCCAATAATAGTTACTCCATTGTCAAAAACATATTCATCAGCCATTGACCCTTCTACATTTCCTCCAGTAGATACTGCCATATCAACAACAACGCTACCTGGTTGCATGGCCTGAACCATTTCACTAGTAACTATTCTAGGAGCTGGTCTTCCAAAAACTTGAGCAGTCGTTATTACCACATCAGATTGAGAACAAATCTTTTTCATTCCCTCTTGTTGCATTTTAATCTGCTCCTCTGTTAGCTCTTTGGCATACCCCTGATCTGTTTCTTCAGTTTCACCGATGTCTATCTTTACAAATTTCGCCCCCAAAGACTTAACTTGTTCTTCTACAACAGGTCTTGTATCGAATGCTTCAACTCTAGCACCTAATCTTTTGGCTGTTGCGATAGCTTGCAAACCAGCTACACCTACGCCAATAACAAATACTCTAGAAGGTGAGATAGTGCCGGCTGCAGTCATCATCATAGGAAAAGATTTATTAATTGTACGGGAAGCCTCTACTACTGCTGCGTATCCTGCAAGATTTGCTTGAGAACTGAGAGCATCCATTTTTTGAGCTCTAGTTATTCTCGGAACTAACTCCATGCTGATTGCACTTATTTCATATTTTGCAAAATCCTTTACCAGTTCTTTTTCATTAAAAGGATCTAAGAAACTTATGTGAATAGAATTCTTTTTTAATAAAGAAAGTTCTTCTTTGGGTGGCTTATTTATTCTACAAACTATATCAGCTGAATTAAGGGCGCTCTCTCTTGAGCTTGTAATTATTGCTCCTGCTTCAGAATAAAATTTATCATCAATAAAAATAGAAGTTCCGAAACCTTCTTCTATGAACACATCTAAACCTAAATCAACTAACTTCTTCGCCACTTCAGGTAGAATAGTGGTGCGAATTTCTTGATCGTTTTCTTTCGGAAAGAATATTTGCATTTTAAATTAAAATTTTAAATGGAAAGTCTCAATTCATAGCAATTTTAAAGAAAAATAGTAACAATGAACATAAAAAATTTAGATCCTGAAGAGGTAAAAAAATTTAATGATATCGCTGAGAAGTGGTGGGATCTTGAAGGCGAATTCAAGCCTCTCCACCAAATCAACCCTTTGAGGGTAAATTTTATTAAAGAGAGGGTACAGCTTGAAGGGAAAAGAGTTTTAGATATAGGTTGCGGAGGTGGGATATTATCAGAAGCACTGAGCTCAGCTGGTGCAGATGTTATAGGAATAGATGCTTCAAGCCAAACCATTGGTGTGGCTAAGTCTCATGCAAATTCAGTCAACAGTAAAGTAACTTATATAGAATCAACTATAGAAGAATTTTTATTGAACAATAAAAATGATTTATTTGATGTGATTACTTGCTTAGAAATGTTAGAGCACGTTCCTGCTCCAAATCAAATAATTGAAAACTGTCACTCTTTGTTGAAAGATAATGGCGATATCTTTTTATCGACAATAAACAGGAATCCTAGATCTTATTTATTTGCCATAATTGGTGCAGAATATATATTAAATTTATTACCTAAAGGCACACATGAATATTCGAAATTCATAAAACCCTCAGAGTTAACAGCTTGGATTAGAAACTCTGGACTTGATCTGAAAGAAACTATTGGCCTAAGTTATAACCCCATAACTGATCATTATTGGCTCGGAAAAGATATACAGGTGAACTACATGGTTCATGCAAGAAAAGATTAAAAATGGAAGAAATCCAATTATATGCTTTTGATTTAGACGGAACCCTTCTAGACACAGCTCATGATTTCTTTTATGCAGTAAATAAACTTAGAGAATTGAATGGATTGGAGCCAGGAGATTTTCTTCAAGTGCGATGCAGAGTATCCCAAGGTGCCGCTAGCCTTGCCCGTTATGCTTTAGATATTGATGAAAATCAGAAAGAAGAAATAGAAAAAGCTAGATTGGAATTATTAAAAATCTATGAAAACTGTTGCCTTGGTGCAAAACCTTTTGATGGGGTACATGAGTTGTTACTCAACATTAAAGAAAGAAAGAAAAATTGGGGAATCTTAACCAATAAACCTAGAAGATTTGCGGAACAGATTGTGAATGATAAATTTTCTTTTTATTATCCGGATTTCTTAATCTGCCCAGAAGATGTTGGAGAAAAGAAACCTAGTCCAAAAGGTCTAGAACTAGCATGTAAATTAACCAAAGTATCTTCCAAAAAATGCATATATATTGGTGACCATCTAATTGATATAACTTCTGGTAAATCTGCGAACATGCGAACAGCTGCAGCAGCTTATGGATACATACCGGAAAATGAAAAAGTCTCCAAATGGGGTGCTGATTTCATAATTAACCACCCTCTAGATATGAATGAAGTCTTAGATAACCATTAACAATGGATAATCTTAGACCATTAAAAAATTGTCTTGAAAACAAGACGATACTATTGACTGGTTCTGGCTCTGGCATAGGTAGAACTGCGGCAGTAACACTAGCAAAATACGGTGCTCAATTAGTGCTTATCAGTAAAGATTTACATAAACTAGAAAGCCTTCACGAAGAGATTGTCAGTCAAGGGTTAAAGGAGCCTTTGATACATTCTATGGATTTTGAAAACGCCGAAGAAGAAGAATATCAACAAATAAAAGTAGCCATTAAAGATAGGTTCGAAAGATTAGATGGCTTGATAAATAATGCAGGTATTTTAGGAGAGAAGAAGTCACTAGAACAATATAATTATTCTGTTTGGAAAAAAGTAATGACTATAAACTTAGAGTCATCTTTTCTTCTTACAAAAACTTTACTGTCGTTATTAAATCATTCGGGCTTAAGTTCTATCATTTTTACTTCTTCCGGTGTTGGAAAAAAGGGAAGAGCTTATTGGGGCGCTTATGCAGTTAGTAAATTTGCAACTGAAGGAATGATGGAGGTTTTGGCGGACGAATTAGAGAATACCTCAAATATAAGAGTTAATTCTGTCAATCCTGGTCCAATTAGAACTAAAATGAGAGAATCAGCTTATCCAGCTGAAGACCCAAAAACTAATCCTTTACCCAAAGAAATAATGGATCTATATATTTACCTCATGTCCGATGATAGCGAAGAAATACATGGCCAATCTATAAATGCTCAATAACATTCACTTCACTTTTTGATAATTCTTTATAGGAACCCTGCCTTAGAGAAGCGGGTAAAAATAAATTCCCATACCTCACCCTCTTCAGTCTAGATACTTCTAAATTCTGACTCTCCCACAACCTCCTAACTTCCCTAGTCCTACCTTCCATAATTACCATTGCAAACCACTGATTGGTTTTTCCCTTTTTTCCTTCTTGTACATCAGTAAAACGGGCCAATCCATCTTCAAGTTCTACTCCATTGATTAAATTCTGTAATACCTTCTTGGTGACTAGGCCATGAATTCTGGCTATATACTCTCTTTCAATCATTGAAGAGGGATGCATAAGTCTATTAGCTAATTCGCCTTTATTTGTGAACAGCATTAATCCTGACGTATTTATATCTAAACGTCCTACAGAGACCCATCTGCCAGCATTTAACTTAGGTAAATTCTCAAATACAGTAGGTCTATTTTCGGTATCATGCCTTGTGGAGATTTCTCCTACTTTTTTGTTATACATTAAGATTCTAGTTCCTTTATTACCTCGAACACTAAGAACAATCTTTTTTCCTTCGATCTTAAATGAATCTTTTTCGGATACAAGTTGACCAAGCTTAGCAAGCTCACCATTAACTTCTATCTTATTTTGCCTTATTAGTCGCTCTATACCTCTTCTGGAACCATGACCATAATCGGCAAGGATTTTGTGAATCCTTTGTCTCACTGTGGGCTCAGCTTAAGGGTTGAGAAATTTTATTTTCTTCATGCTGATCTGTTTCTTCAATAGGAAGTTCAAGTTCCAATGATTTCAAATCAGGTAGCTCAGGAAGGTCTGGAAGTTCTCTCAAGTGCTGTAGACCGAAATAATCAAGAAAGTCTTTTGTTGTTGCATACAAAGATGGTCTACCAGGTACGTCTCTTTGACCGACTATCTTAACCCAACCTCTTTCCATGAGACCCCTCATTAGTTGTGTTCCAACTGTAACGCCTCTGACTTCTTCTATTTCTCCTCTAGTGATAGGTTGCTTATATGCTATTAAAGACAAAGTTTCCAAAGTTGCTTTGGAAAATTTCTGAGGTCTTTCTTCCCATAACTTTGAAACATAACTAGAAAGATCTTGTTTAACTTGCAATCTAAACCCTGTAGAAACTTTTTTTAGTTCAATACCTCGGTTAAGGCAATCTTCTTCAATTTCTTTTAAAGATTTTCTTATCTCGTCCCTAGAAGGTGCATTCTCAACGAAAACCTTTTCTATTTCTTCAATACTTACCGGCCTAGAAGCAGACAGTAGAAGTACTTCTATAATTTGATTTAATTTATATTCCATTTAATGCACCTCTTCAATTCCTTTAATATGAATTGGGCCAAATTCTTCTGATTGAACAATTTCTATAAGAGAATCTTTCAATAGTTCAAGAATTGCCAGAAAAGTAACAACTACGCCTATCTTACCTTCTTTTGCATGAAATAATGAAGTGAATTCAATAAAGGACTCAGTTCTCATTCTTTCAAGAATTTGACTCATACGTTCTCTTGTTGAGAGTTCCTCAAAATTTATTAGATGAGCTTTCGACTGTTCAGCTCTTTTCATCACTTCACTTAAAGCAAAAGCCAAATCTTCTAGAGGTACTTCAATTAAAGGTGTATCTATTGAGAATTCAGGTAATTGAGCATTAGCTGCAAAAACATCTCTATCTATTCTTGGAATTTGATCAATTCTTTCTGCTGCCTCTTTGTATCTTTCATATTCTTGAAGTCTTTTAATAAGTTCTGCTCTTGGGTCTTCTTCTTCAGGCTGCTCTTCAGGCCTTGGTAATAACATCCTTGACTTTAATTCAGCCAAATAAGCTGCCATAACTAAGTAGTCTCCGGCAAGTTCAACCTGAAGAGCATCCATTAAATCAATATATGCTGTGTACTGTTCTGTGATTTTAGCAACGTTTATATCTAATATATCCAGATTCTGTTTTCTGATTAGATATAGAAGGAAATCTAAGGGGCCAGCAAAGCTATCTAATAGAACTTCTAGCGCATTTGGTGGAACATAAAGGTCTTCAGGTAGAACGGTTTCCTTTCCTTGTACCGTCGCTAAGAACATCTCCTCCTGATGAGGATGGCTGGTTTTTTCCTTCTCTTGAGAAGGATTTACGGCTTTTAAATCAACCATTTATCCAATACAAATGTATTGGTCAAACATTATAGACTTTTAACTTTGTTTGAGGAAATAGACTTTATTTAAAAAACTTATTTGTTATTGGGTACCGTCTGTCCTTTCCAAAGCCTCTGGCTGTAATTTTTACCCCTAAAGGAGCTTGACGCCTTTTATATTCACTAAAATCAATTAATTTTATAACTCTTTCAACAATGTCTTTACTAAATCCTTGCTGAATTATCTTAGATTTGCTCTCATCTTGTTCAACATACATCTCTATGATCTTATCTAAAACATCGTATTCTGGAAGACTGTCGCTATCCTTTTGATTTTCTGATAATTCTGCTGATGGTGGTCTTTCAATAATTCTTGTAGGAATAACTTTTGAAAGCGTATTCCGGTATTCAGCTAGCTTGTAGACTAAGTGCTTTGGCACATCTTTCAAAACAGCAAAACCTCCTGCAGTATCCCCATATAATGTGGAGTAACCTACAGCTGTTTCACTTTTGTTACCAGTAGTTAAAACTATATCGCCCGACTTATTTGATAAAGCCATTAGTAGCACTCCCCTACATCTTGATTGAAGATTCTCCTCAGTTACATCTGGTTCCTTATTCTTAAAATCCCGCTCTAAAGTTTTATAAAAAGAATTATAAATATCCCCGATAGGCAAAACATGATGTTCAATTGTAAGATTTTTAGCTAATTCTTCAGCATCATCTACACTCATGTCTGAAGTAAACTTAAAAGGCATCATATATGTCTTAACCTTTTTTGGACCTATAGCATCCACCGCTATTGTTGCAGTGAGCGCTGAATCAATTCCTCCAGATGATCCGATTAAAACACCTGGAAAATTATTCTTTTGAATATAGTCCTTGGCACCTAAAACTAGAGCTTTATAAATATCATCTAACTCATTTTCTTCCGGAATTTTATCTTTGTTAAGAAACTCTAAACTCTGGTCGTCAGTTTTTATAAACTGAACTATCTTGTGATCGCTTTCAAATTTCTTAAGTTGTAAAACTTGATTACCCTCTTTATCCATAATCATAGATGTTCCATCAAAAACTAATTCATCTTGACCTCCTACTTGATTTGTATAGACAATGGGTAATTTAAATTTCTTACTATGGTTGGAAATAAGTTCTTTTCTCTCGCTCAATTTACTTACATGGAAAGGTGAAGCATTAAGGTTAAGAATTAAATCGGCATTTCTTCTCGAAGCTTGCCTAATAGCTTTGGTATGCCAAATATCTTCACACACTGTGAGCGCAATTTTGTATTCTCCTATCTCAAATATACCTGGACCTTTTCCGGGGCTGAAATATCTTTTCTCATCGAAAACTTGATAATTTGGTAATTCCTGCTTGCGATATTCCGTTAGAATTTTATTTTCATAAATAACTCCAGCAGAGTTATAGGTATGTTGCCCGACCTTTCTTGGATAACCAACTATTATGTGTGTTGAAGGAGCAATTTTAGATAGTTTTGAAATTGCTTTATCTACCTCTGAAAGGAGATCTTCTCTTAATATTAGATCTTCGGGCGGATAGCCAGTTATAAACATTTCAGTGAAAAGAATGATATCTACTTCTTCTTTTGACAAAGTCTCTTTAATAGCCCTTTCAGCAAGATGAAGATTGCCTTTTATATCTCCAACAATAGGATTTTCTTGCACTATTCCTAAAGATAAATGCGATGAATTCATTGATTTGTATTCAAATAATATAGATTCTTAAGTTTGTATATGACTAATATATCTTATTGGTGCTGATAATTATATTGGAGCCGAAATTTTAATCTACTCATAAAATATGTAGAATGCACATCCTATTTTAATTTAAAGATGCAGAAAACTAGTGATTTAAGAATAGCTGACAGGCAGGAAGTAATTTCTGCAAGCACTCTATTGTCTGATCAACCAATATCTCAAGAATCGTCAGAGACTGTTTTCCAAGCTAGAAAAAGCTTTTCAGAAATATTAAATAAAAAGGATAGCAGATTAGCAGTTGTTGTTGGCCCCTGTTCGATTCATGATACGTCGGCTGCAATGGATTATGCTCACAGACTAAAAGAGGAGAGTCTGCAATATAAAGATCAACTACATATCATAATGAGAGTTTACTTTGAAAAGCCTAGAACCACTGTCGGTTGGAAAGGACTTATTAATGATCCAGATTTAGATGACTCCTTTCAAATTGATAAAGGTCTTTCTATTGCGAGACAACTTTTAAGAGATATAAATGACTTGGGATTGCCTGCTGGAACAGAGTTTTTAGACGTAATTACACCTCAATATATTGCAGATTTGATATCTTGGGGTGCTATAGGAGCTAGGACCACTGAGAGTCAAGTTCACAGAGAATTAGCATCAGGATCGTCATGTCCAATAGGTTTTAAGAATAGTACTTATGGTGGAGTGCAAGTTGCGGCAGATGCTATTGGTTCAGCTCATAACCCTCATAAATTTCTATCGGTTACTAAAGAAGGAAGAGCAGCGATATTTTACTCTTCTGGAAACAAAGACTGTCACGTTATCCTTAGAGGTGGCACTGAACCCAATTACAGTAAAGAAGATATTGATAAAACTGCAAATATTCTCAAAAACAATAATCTTGTTGAGTCAATTATGGTGGATATGAGTCATGGAAATAGCAGTAAACAGCATAAGAAACAATTGGATGTCTGTGAAGATATAGCTAATCAAATTTCTTCAGGTGAAGATCGTATTACAGGAGTTATGATTGAAAGTAATATTGAAGAAGGGAATCAAAGCACCAAAGACTTAGATAATCTTGTTTATGGTAAAAGTATTACAGATGCCTGCATCAATTGGGAAGATACTAAGCAATGCCTTAATCAATTGGCTGAATCTGTCTCACTAAGAAATAATTAATATAAAATTCAAGTTGTTCTTGTTTACTTGTAAAGGATAATTTAATCTCTCCCTTCAAGTTTTAAATGTCAGATTCAAGATTAAGTTTTTCTAAAGATATAGCTACCACCTTAGGGCTTTCTGAAGCAGTTTTGTTAGAAGTACTAAAAAAATCTCAAATAGAAGGTAAAAACCTTGAAGAATTGCATAGCCTTCTTCCGTTTTGGAATAAAAAAGAACTACTTGACCACTTAGATAGTCTTTTGAGTAAAGGTTTGATTGTTAAAAGTGATGAAACAGCACAATCTATATTTTCCATCAAAAAGAATCATTCAAATAGCAGAGAGAAAAGTTCTATGGAAAGTGCCTGGCAACCTGATAAGGAACTTCTAGATCAAATACAGGAATATGGAATACCTGAAGAGTTTAGCTACTCGTTAGTTGATGACTTTAAGCATTTAAACAAAGAGAAAGATGAGAAAAATAAATCCTGGGGCATAAAGTTTCTTCGCTTCGTCATAAAGCAATGGAGACATAAGGAAGTTTCCAACAATCAAAAGAAAAAAAGAAAACCGATAGAAGCTAATTGGAAGCCTGAAGATGAAGCTCGAGAGATTTTAGTAAGGTCTGGAATTGATAATAACTTTATAGATGAAGAAATACCTGAATTTGTCTTGTACTGGAGCGAAAGGAAGGAAGAATCAGATATATGGAACTCAAAATTTATATCTCATGTTAGAAGGAAGTGGGGAAGACATCTAGATGTGAACGAGAAGAATGAAATACCTTCTAAAATAGCTACTAATTGGTTGCCTAATGAAGACTTTTATGAAGTTTTGTCTCTTACCAATATATCTAGAGAGTTTGCAGAATCTACGATTGCCGAATTTATTTTATATTGGAAAGAAACTGGGCAATCTCATAATTCATGGAATAGTAAATTTCTTCAGCACGTAAAATTCCAATGGGAAAAATTCAATCAGAATCAATCTCCTCAAGTGCAAAGTAATATTGAAAAAAGAATTCAATCAAACTGGAATATTTCAAAACCTAAATCAAACAAAAGAGCTGATCTAAATCTTGAGCAAACAAAACTAAACTTTAAAAAGCTCAAAGATAAACACCAAATTTAATTTAATTAATACTATTTTAGTGTTATAGTCATGTATAACACCTAATTAATAATTTTATGAAAGTTAAACAAACCTACAAAACAGCAGCAATAACTGCAGTTTTTCTGATTGTATGGATGGTATCTGGATCTTTAGTTGAAGAAAAAGTTAGCCCAAAAAGTGAAAGTTCCCTAGCGACACTTTCTTCTGTCACAGTATTGAATAGTCAGGCAATCATGAAATCTAAAACCATAAGAGCAAGTGGTTTTACCGAAGCTGATAAATTTATTCAAGTTAGAGCAGAATTAGGAGGAAGGGTAATTGAAACACCCTTTAAGCAAGGGGATTATGTACAAGAAGGTGACCTGCTTTGTCAGTTATACGTAGCGGGCAGAGAAGCTTACCCAAAAATTAAAGCTCCATTTTCCGGCTATTTAGAATCTCTAAATGTAGATAAAGGTGATTATCTAAACACTGGTGGAATTTGTGGTTCTTTAATTGATTCTAATCCAATGTTGTTGGTTGCTGATATCGCAGAAAAGGAAATAGCTGATATTGAGGTCGGCGCCAATGCAATGGCTCGCTTAATTTCAGGTAATGAGATTCTTGGTAAAGTATCCTTCATTGCCACGTCAGCAGATAAAAATACAAGAACCTTTAGAGTTGAAATTCAAGTAGATAATGAAGAAAGAAAAATAAGAGATGGAGTTTCTGCAGAAATTTTCATAGAAAGCAAAAAAGTTTTTTCCCACAAAATTTCACCCGCTATACTTGCCTTGAATGACCAAGGAAAATTAGGCATTAGAACAGTCAATAACAATAATGCTGTTGAATTCAAAGTCATTGAAATTCTCGAAGATACTACTGATGGGCTTTGGGTCTCAGGTCTAGAAGAAAACGAAAGAATTATAACTCTTGGACAAGAGTATGTGTTTCAAGGACAAACGGTAAATGTAAAAGAGGTAAACTTACCTGAGGCATGAGA
>MDTG01383613.1_pt1 | contig 15142 bp, 13 predicted proteins | sample 811421 | NCBI WGS metagenome assembly MDTG01 (sample SAMN05326645, study PRJNA326480) | marine metagenome | isolation source: seawater | place: Pacific Ocean: South East | collected 2011
ATGTTTTATCTTTTTTGTTGATACTACATATTGTACGCTTTTGCCATTTAAATACACTATATATTGTATTTTAGATTCGTTTGTCCATAAAAAAAAAGCATTTTGAAAAAAAAAAACGTAAATTTGTTAATTACAGTAACGTGCGTTTTTTTAGAAAAAGGACTGGTGATTTTTTAACGATTGGTATAATTTTATCTTATGAAAATATATCGATTATCAAAATGCAAAAAGCTATTCCTTGGGTTTTTTAAGCAATATAATCAGAGAAAAAACTTTCTTAATGATGCATCAAAAGAACTTATTAAACAGGTTCTTGAAAAAATGCAAAACTCTCTAATTTCTAAAAACAATAAAGAAGCCAGTAAGTGCGCTCTTGAGTTAGAAGCCCTTTCTGGTAAATACTTAAAAAGACATCCACTAATAAGAATATTTATCTCTTTAACAGGACTTATCTTCGCACTGCTTATTGCAATTGTGATTAGATCTATTTGGTTTGAGTTATATGAAATCCCTTCGGGTTCAATGAGACCAACTCTGAAAGAACGGGATAGACTTACTGTTTCGAAAACCCCGTTTGGCCTTAATGTACCCCTTTCTACAGGACATTTTTACTTTAATCCTGGAGATTTATTACGAAACACTACAGCGGTATTTACTACAGCGGATATGGATATTCCTGATGCCGACACGCTACATTTTTATCTGTTCCCTGGAAAAAAACAATTTGTCAAAAGGCTAGTAGGTAAAGGGGGAGATACACTGTATTTTCATGGTGGAAAAATATACGGTCTCGATGCAAATAACGAACTAATAACTCATGAGTTAAACCCTACATACCTCTCAGAAATTGACCATATTCCTTTTGTACAATTCAATGGGAAGATGGATATCCCCAAAAAACCCAAAAGCGGTATCTTTGAGCCTGTAGTAATAAAACAAATGAATATACCTGTTGCAAAGCTAGAGTTAGAAAATGGTAACAAACCAAAGGGAACCCTGTTAGCTCCAAACTTAAATAGTATGGATTACTACGACTTATGGGGATTTAAAAATTATGGAATGGCGCGAGTTTTGTCCAAAAAGCAGATGCTTTCTATGTATGGCAGTCAAAGTACTTTTGATACACAGGCCCTACTTTACTTAGAAATTACGCATCATCCCTCAATAAAAACTCCAAAAGTAATTACAACCGGTCTATCTAGATTAATCCTATCTGTTGACACCTCAGCTACTCTACTACCACTATCCCAAGAACATCTTGATGTACTAATGAGCCACCTTTATACCGCAAGGTTTACCATTAAAAATGGTAAAGCCTATAGCTACGGCCTTGACTCCAGAAAAGAAAATATTAACCACTTTGGCATAAGCCTACCAGACATTCCAAATGGAACCTATGAATTTTACTCGGGCACTGCTTACAAAGTATATTTCGGAGGAGTAACAAAGACACTACCTAAAAACCATCCAATTTATGATTTCACAGTTGAAAAAATACAGGCCTTTTTCAATTTAGGTATCCAGTTTATGAATATCTATGAGCCTAAGAGTAAGGACCAGTTTCTACGCCCACCAAGATATGTATATTATAGAAATGGCGATCTCTATGCCATGGGCAATATCTTAATGAAGAAAAATGACCCAACACTCAAAAATTTCATCACCAATGAGCAGATAAAAAAAGACAATGCTCCCTCCTATAAACCCTATATCCCCTTTACCTACAGCCCATTACCAACGGATAAAAATGGCGAAATAGATAAATCTTTTATTAAAAAATATGGACTTAAAATCGACCCAAATTGTTACCTAGCTTTAGGAGATAATTTTGCAATGAGTAGTGATAGCCGAGACTTTGGATTTGTTCCTCAAAATAATATTAGAGGTGTCCCTGAATTTATCTTTTGGCCTCCTGGAAATCGTTTTGGAAGTCTTAAGCAGCCATCTTATCCTTTCTTTAATACGAGAAACGTTCCAATGTACCTTATCACAGCTGTTTTCCTAACCATCTACGTAGCTAGAAATCGAAGGAATAATAAGTTACCGAAAAAAATAGAATAAATGGATAAGCAAAAACGTTATCTATAGCGTTTCTTATAAGCGTTGGTGGTTGTTTGGCTAATAAATTTTGACGGCAATACACCTTTTCTTAATACAAAACGCAATCTCTGTTATAGTAATTTACTAGATCTCGCAGCTTGGGAATGACAAGACTGGCGGCATCTGATCATTTATATCTAAAGCTGAAAGACAATTTAGTGGTACCGTTTCTTGATGATAAATATGGCCGATTGAAAAACCAAATACGACAGGACAGTTTAACCCTTTAAAATGTTTTTTGAACACATATATTAAATCATGTTTATCCCCGCAGCCCTTAAAAGAGGCAAGTATAACCCCTTTAACGCCATCAAGTGTCCTTGAAGCTATAAGTTGTTTCAAAGCGCGATCAATATGTCTTGGCGTTTCTGATATTTCCTCAAAAAGTGCTATCTTATCATTAAAGTTATATTGCAAATCTGTTCCTACAAGAGAAGAGATAGTTACCAAATTACCTCCAATAACCCTACCTTGACCGTGCTTGAATTTTGGATTACTAATTATAACTGCATCCTTATCAGCGGTTATGGAATGAAAACGGTTTTTTGAAGATAGCTGCGCTATCAATTTTTCAAAACTGGTATCGTCAACCTTTACTGATTGAATGCCCAATGGTGCATGGAAAGCTAGAGCACTGGGACAATTGCTAAAAATCCTGCTTAACAAAGATACAAAATCGCTAGAACCCACGAAAACTTTATTTTTATTTTCAATAATTTCAAAGTCTTTTGAAGTCAACATCTCTGCTACCTCGCAAGTTCCATACCCCCCCCTCATTGCATAAATAACACGTTCAGGACCACAAATAGCGCTTTGAAGTTCGGTATATCTTTCTTGAGGAGTTCCTGCAAACTTTTGAAGATAGTTGCTATTTCCAAACATATTATCTGCTTGAGCCTTTACTTTTTTCTGTGTTAAATTACCACTGACCCTCACTGAATATCCTTTTTCTTCAAAAAGAGTTACCACCTTATCTACATGGCTTTGATCCGTATGATAGCCCGTACAAACCAAGCATACTGATTGGTCACCTGATTCGACATCTTGATTAATAACTTCTATAGTCATGATAAAATCCTTAATCCTATATTCGGGAATTACCTTTAGATAAGTAAAGTTTTGCGTACTCTTACTACATTAAAAAAATGTTTCACAATAAATATCATTACTAGAGATTCTATGGTCTAAAAACAATTACTACTATGAGTTATCGAAGTCCTTCACACCAAAACTTCCTATTTTTATATTTTGATAATCTCTATATGAGCAGTTTCATCATTCAAGCGAAATAAAGCGCCATTACATGGACCGAAAATAATCTCTGTTGCAAGGACCTCGTTTTGCAGGTAATCTTTATGAACAAGAATGCATTCCTCTAGCCTCTTAGAACAGTCAATTTTTAGCTTAATCCTATCAACCACATCAAAATTCATCTCTCTTCTTGAAGTATTAACCTTGTTAACAATTTCGCGTGCAAGCCCTTCAAGCTTTAAAGTCTCGTCAAGCTCAAGATCTAAGGCGACAGTTAATTGATTTTCAGTAGCAGCAACAATTCCTTTTTTGACTTTGCGCTCAAATATTATATCTTCTTTTTCGATTCTAAAGGGAACCTCATCGATATAAATATCAAATTCTTTTTTATCAATTGTACTAGGATCCAAAAGAGCTATTACGGCTTGGACTTTCTTCATTAGTGGACCTACTTTTTTCCCCAGAGTTTTGAAATTTGGTTTTACAATAAGTTCGACAAATGCACTTTCATTTGATTCATACACAATACTTTTGACGTTTAATTCATTTATTATTAGCTCTTCTTGTGATTTGATCATTTGTAAAAGTTGGTCATTTGAAGATATAAGGTATGCTGTTTGCAAAGGCTGACGTACTTTTATCTTTTTATTTTTTCTCAAACTATGGCCCATGCTCACAGCTTTCTGAGCAAGACTCATGACCTCTTCAAGAGCTATATCACGATACTGGGGGTTAGCCTTTGGAAAGTCACATAAATGCACAGAAATGGGGTCTTTTTCATTCCTAAGGTTCATATAAATAGCGTCACTTAAAAAGGGAACAAATGGAGCTGCGACTTTAGATAGCTCTTTAAGACAATAATATAGTGTATAAAATGCATCTCGTCTATCTTGAGTATCATCTTCAGCCCAAAAACGACTCCGTGATCTTCTGATATACCAGTTTGTTAGCTGATCGATAAAACGAACGAAAGGAGTAACAGCTTGGCTTAGCTGGTATTGATCCATCCCCTTTTCAACATCAACAATCAGCTTTTGAAGGCACGAGAGAATCCATTTATCAATACTTCTATCAGGATGAGTAGGTTGTACTTTCCAACGGTATATCCCCGCATAAGTTGCCAGGAACAAATATGAATTCCAAAGAGGTATAATAAACTGCCTGAGCGTTAGTTCAACCCCTTTTTCGCAAAACTTTATATCATCAGCTAAAACAGCAGGGCTGTTCAATAGATATAAGCGAATACTATCTGCTCCAAACTTATTTATTATTTGTTTAGGATCTGGATAATTTTTTAATCTTTTCGACATTTTTGCGCCATTTTCCGCGAGCACAATCCCATTGACAACTACGTTTTTAAAAGCAGGCTTATTAAAAAGTGCTGTTGAAATGATATTGAGTGTATAAAACCAAGCACGCGTCTGATCAAGTCCCTCTGCAATAAAATCCGCAGGAAACTCATTAGGAGTCCTTTCTTTATCTTTGAAGGGATAATGATTCTGCGCATAGGGCATAGAACCAGATTCAAACCAACAGTCAAAGACCTCTTTAACCCTGGTAAACTTTTTTCCTTTTTTGGTAAAAGTAATCTCATCGATAAAGTGTCTATGTAAATCATCCAACTTTAAAGAGCTTAACTCTTCAAGTTCTTCCTTACTTTTAACTACAATAAACTCCCCGTCCTCTGATTTCCATATAGGGATAGGAGTTCCCCAATACCTATTTCTGCTAATGGCCCAATCTCTAGCATTTTCAAGCCACTTGCCGAACCTACCCTCTTTAAGATGGCTCGGAACCCAATTTATTTGTTTATTATTAGCCAATAAGTCAGCTTTTATCTTTTCAACATTAATAAACCAAGTACTTACGGCTTTATAGATCAATGGAGTATCAGATCTCCAGCAGTAGGGATATCTATGCCTGATCGTTCCATGGTAAAAAATTCTTCCCCGATCTTTGATATTTTTAATGATTTTTTTATCTGCATCTTTCACATGCACCCCTTGAAAATCACTTACCTGCTCAGTAAAATGTCCGTTCTGATTCACAGGGCAGACAATTTCGATATTAGCTTTACTGCATGCGTAAAAATCCGTTTCACCAAATGCCGGCGCAGCGTGAACAATTCCTGTCCCTTCCTTTGCTCCAACTGATTCATCGCTAATAATGCGAAATGCCCCTTGGGCCCCATGGTCTTTAAAATAGTCAAAAATAGGGACATAGGTTTTTCCTATAAGCGCGCTCCCCTTAAAGGTTTCTATTACTCTATATTCATCTTTAAAATAAGTAGACGCTCTATCTTCACAAATGATAAAAAATTTACCCATCGATTGTATTTTTACATAGGTAATATCATCCCCCACCATTAGAGCTAAGTTAGAGGGTAGCGTCCAAGGAGTTGTTGTCCATACAAGGATTGATGTATCAGAACTTTTTTCTAGTGGAAATTCAACAACAACCGATGGATCATCAACATCTTTATAATTTAAATTAGCTTCGAAGTTTGATAAAGGCGTGCCCATAGCCGCAGAAAACGGCATTACTTTAAAACCCTCGTAGACCAACCCTTTTTCCCATAACATACTAAACAAAAACCACACGCTTTCCATGTAGCTTGGGTGCATTGTCATGTAAGTCTTTTCAAAATCAACCCACCTACCCATTTGGTGTACCGTTTCTTGCCATTCGCTCGAATAACGCATCACAATACTTCTGCATTCTTCGTTAAACTTAGCAATACCAAACCGCTCAATATCACCAGCACCTTTAAGGCCTAGCTTTTTTTCGATTTCCATTTCAATGGGAAGCCCGTGCGTATCCCAGCCAAACCTGCGGGGAACATAAAATCCTTTCATGGTTTTATATCGAGGAACCACATCTTTAATGGTTCCAGCAAGTAAATGACCATAGTGCGGAAGACCCGTGGCAAAAGGGGGGCCGTCATAGGTAATAAAGCGAGGAGACTCTTCTCTTTGCCTTAACGAATTTTTAAAAACATCTTTTGACTGCCAAACCTTTCTTACTCGATCTTCACGGCTCTTTATAGACTCTTTTTGCTTATCGAACATCTTAAATTTTCGTGTAATTTAGGTGCAATCTTAATTCTAATCTGTATAATTATCAATAACTTTGGTTCTAATTTCTTAAAAAAAGGCCAATGAATTTTAAAAAGGTTGTCATTTTTACAAAATTAAGTAAATATATGGTATAATGGATATGGGGGTGCTCAGGTTTCGACTAAGAAGCAAAGTACCAGTGGCATGCAGAGGACTCGGTTGGCCTCTTAAAAAAACCGAAAACGACATAACTGTCAGAACAAGAAAAAGTAAAGTAGTTTCACTATTTGATAACAGTGAAACTACTTTTGCTCAAGCTGCATAAGACCTAACCCGTCTATTTGTAGTCGATCTCTTGTGATTGGGCTAGGGATTGCAAGAAGATTGTTATTATCTTAGTGTGGGCGTAGAATTCTAATCTCTTATGACTACGACCTGTGATTTTTAGAGATTCGTGAGTATCTAGTGGGGTTCCTTACAGCAGTACTTGCGAAAAATATATAAGGAACTAAGCATGTAGTCATTGATATGGCGTTTTTTTAGGACGAGAGTTCGATTCTCTCCACCTCCATCTTACATCCAGCAGCGCTTTATAGGGTTGCTGGTTTTTTTTAAAGTATAGATGCACTGCTTTCTCCAAGAAAAATTTAAATCAAATGTTATGCTAGTTGATTTTTTTTATAAAAAAACATAAGATTTAATTAATTTAAACTAAAAATCCCTACTAAAATGTTACAAAGCAATTCAATAACTAATTATGAGATAGATGAAGAAATTCAACATATTATGAATTCAGACACCGTAATAAGAAAAAATATCCAATATCGGTTAGTAAAAGCGAGTATATTTGGCCGCCGACAAGAAGTTATTTATAATGTTTCAATAATGTACAACCCAGAAAACTACGAGATTGAATCAAAAATTAGTTATAATACTGACAAGCATGGAAACCTAACCTGCACCAAAATTTTCAAGAAAAAACTAACTATTGCAACTGATAAAAGAGCTCCTAAAGCTCTCATAAGGCACTTACTAAGCCTGTATAATTTAAGTTGGTGGTATAGGCTAAAAAACGTATCAATATTAAATGGTAGCTTAATTGCTCATGGTGTGCGCCAGAAAAAACGATTTTCAAGTGAAATGATTTACTTCACTTACTATCCCTGTACGGTATATGAAGCATTAAACAAAGCTCAAATCGTTGTAAAATAACACTTTACTTACCAGTCTTCTAAAACATACATCACTTAAAAGCATGACTATTAATAAAAATAATTTTTTAATATATTAAAATTGTATAATAATAATTATATTTATTTATAAATAAATATAAAAATGATAAAATATTGTTATAAAATTAAAATGAGGTAATATGATAACAACAGACATCATATGGAATAGCATGATTAATCAAATAGAAGATCCCGCAATTGACAACATATGGAATAGCAAGATTAATCAAATAGAAGATCCCGAAATAAAACAAAAAACTAGTAAAAGATATAAAGAGCTCAAAATATCCCATCTATTTCTAAACAAGTGGGGAACTGATGGCTTTTTTAAAGAAGAAAAAATAACTTTAAAAAATAGGGCATCGCTCCTCTTGGAGGCTATTGTAAATGCTAAGTTTATTAAAGGTTATTTAAGCGAAAACTTTCAGTTTAAAAGTGCTCCAAATGGATTAGGGATCATAGCAGTGAGTGAAAATGCTGATCCTAATGAATTATCTTCAGTTGATTAGCTAGTGGAATATAAATTGGCTGACTTTGAGATATAGATAATAATAATATTAAAGGAATACATTTTGATTAAAGGTATGTTAACCTATACTAATTTTATTGATCAGGGCTTAGGGGAAATAATCAATAATAAAAGCGCTTTAGCATCAATAATGCATGCTCTGTATGTTAACGCTATAAACTTGTTCGCTCAAAATAACTCCCCGTCAAAAATGATTAATTTACAACTTTTCTCTTTATGTTGTAATTTACCTGTTGATAGCAATACTTTTTCAATTGAACAATATGCCCGCAAATTTTTCCAAAAAGCACGCTTTATCGCGCAATGCATACCATCAAGCGCTGAATCCATACCAATGACTGGAAGCTGCAAACAAAGAAAAAATTTGCCTCAACTAAATAAAATGATTAATGCGCAAAATGAGGTATTTACTAGTTCACTTAATCATATTAAACCAGTTATTGATTGTAGTCGATTTGCAGAAAAAAAACTTCCTATTAGCTTCAAAGTTCTCACAAAAACTTTTATGGGATCAGAATCTCCTAACGCGACAATTTTCAACGATAAAATATCTCGCGATCTTGAGATGTTGAGTGAAACGATAAAACCATATCGAAGAGATTCCCTTAATAAAATGCTAAAAAGTTTATTCGACAGTAAATCAACACAAAGACATTACCCGGAGGGCCTATCCGTAAATATAGAGCGTTTATACTATTGTGTAACCCACTTTGAAACATTTACCATAATGGGAATAGCTCACTTAATACTAGAGAGAAACATCGATGATTTTTTAGAAGCAAACCATAGTGTATTTCAACGCACTAGTAGCGGCTCCGGGATCATAGCGGTAAGCCAAGATGCCGAGGAAAATGCTTTGTCTGGAGTTGATTAGTTGGTTAATTAATAAAAACTAAGAATACTCCGTTTCAAAAACAAACATCTCCGGAGGAGATAATAGGCCCATTTCTTCTAATTTTAAGGTTAAATAAGCAGTCGTAGATACAAGAGCTTGCTTTAAACAATCATCCAAAAAAAAACTTTTTGTCCTATAGTCGAATTTCTTTGAGTGCAAACAAAATTCTTCCTCAAAAACTTTAACAGCATTATTTGATAACACATTTAGAGCTTTTCTACTATCATCATCCTTTGCATAAATTTGTATTCGACTAAAGCTCCTAATTAAAATAGACTTTAATATCTCATATCTAGGTTTGTTGCTTTGTAGAATTTGATCATACTTTTTTTTATCCTCTTCTCCCAAGATCAATTCGGAATTTATTAGATGTGTTTCGATACGATCGGGGAGCGTTTCGAGGAAATCTTGGCTAATCTCGTAATTGATACTTTTTATTACCTCTTTTTCTATCTTTAGAAATTCTTTCTTTAGTGACTTCATGATTTTTTTTGTGGCTTCTGCAGCGCAATACAATTCAGTATCAGGCTGTTGTTCAAAACGTGAATTGCATAACAGTGAATCGTAAGTTTCTAAAAACTTTTCATTAAAATATTTTGAGATTTTAAAATAGCAATCATCAAAACCCTTTTGATTTAATGTAAGAAGGGATTCGCTGTGGTCAATCCTTATAAGAGCTCTCATTAGTAAAAATGCTTCTACACTGGGCTGAGTATCACGCTCATTAAATATAGTCATAACGATATCATCGCACCTATCCGTTTCATTAAAGCCATTATCCCATATCACTTTTGCTATTTGACAATACATTGACTGTTCTTGCGGATTAAGGCGTAAAGGCATAATAATTTTAACTTTTTAAGGGCGTTGTATTTAGATATTTATGAGCTGATAAAAATTTTCTAAAATTATCTGAGCTATTTACAACAACTTCTGGATCCTTGACTAAACCCGTTGCTATATCATACACAAGTCCGTAAAGGGTTAAGTTTTCTCCTCTTTCCCATGCCAATCTTACGTTATCGCTGAGGCCAATATTCATGATTTGGAGTAAAACATTGATCTCTACAAAACGATTAAATTCTAACGCGCCGTTTTCCGGACTAGCTTGACACTGTTGCAGATTATTGTATAACTCTTTAAGAGGGCTGAGCCAATTACTTAGTGGTGGAGCTAAAGTGCTTTCTTGCATAGCAGCATGGGCGCCACCACATCCATAATGGCCACAAACAATGATATTTTTTATATTTAAGTGATTTATTGCATATTCTAAAACTGCTTGAGAGCTTCTATCGTCTGGGGGCAACATATTCGCAATATTACGGTGAACAAAAATCTCGCCATGATCAAGATTAAAGATTTTTTCCGGGCAAACCCTACTATCCGAACACCCAATCCAGAGATATTTAGGGTTCTGACCTAGTGAAAGCTGTTTTTTACGCCGAATCTGATTGGGTGTAAATGAATTCACCCATTGCTTATTTTTTTCATAAAGCTCTTTCATGTTGTATATATTACCATGAAAACGATTATTTTTCCAGAAATATACTACGTTAAAATACTAAAGAGGCAATGGATGATGATAATGAAAAGTGAAAAGAAAAAGACTCTACGAGCCCACTTTTCGTGGTCCTTATCAGTTATTCCCTTAATTGACAGAATTAGCCAATAAAATCCGCATAGCTCAATAGCAATTAGATAAATAGAGCTTGTCACTCCTATAAGAGTGAGAAATAAACTTGCAAAAATAAATGCTACACAATAAACAATAATTTGAATTTTAGTTGCTAAAATCCCTTTTGCTAGGGGGAGAATAGGAATACTACCCATTTCATAGTCTTTCATTCGAAAAATAGCGATGGCATAAAAGTGCGGCATCTGCCAAAAAACTATCATTAAAAATAAAATAAGTGTTGCGGCATCAAATTGATTTGAAAAACTTATGTATCCAACAACTGGTGGAATAGCTCCAGATATACTCCCAATCAATGTTCCGTATCTTGTTTTATATTTGGAAAAAGTATAGATAAAAACATAGCTTACAAGCCCTAAAAGGGCGCATAGCAATGCGCTTATATTCGTAAAGAAAGCTAATATAGCCGTTCCAGTTAAAGCTAAGATTAAACCAAAACTAAATGCATTTTTTGGAGTTATCAATAAACTTGGAAGTGCACGTTTTTTGGTTCTTACCATCTTCTTATCAAGATTAATATCAATAATATTATTAAAGACGCAAGATGCACCTATTATACATGCAAGACCTTCTATCATAAAAAGAAATCTATAAAAATCGAAAGCGCCCTTGGAAGCAAGTGCAAATCCAGCTGCTGCAGTGAGCAAGTTACCCATTATAATCCCCGGCTTTGTAAGCGATAAGTAAAGCCTAAAGATGTTGGTATTATTCCTAGTTGCTATTTTTTCCATTTTTATTTACTTTATTTTTTTAAAATAGGATACCCTATGATTTACGTACTTTTAATATCATCAATTTTCTTTTTTTCGGCATGCGCACAAAAAAACGATACAGAAAAACTACCGTCAGAAGAAAAAAAGTGCAGCTGCTCAAAAAATTAAAATTAATACACAAATTATTCCTCTTTTGGATATATGGTTATGTTTATCAATCCATCATCCCATTCATCAGATTATAGTCCAAATGGTACATTATCCATAACGTTCCGGATACGACAATTAACGTTACAAAAATTGTAAAAAGCAAGGTATAAAAACCCCACCTGGGCTTTGATTCTAGTCCAACATGCAAAAAAAATATCAGCTGAAAAATAAGGAGTAATAATCCAAGGGATACGGTAGTTACAAATAAAGAATCATGGGACAAGTGAGAATGAGTAATGACTCTGTGTATTGAAAATACGCATACAAAGGCCAAAATAAACCCTAAAAATACAGGTTTTGTGCTGGTATTCCAGCCGTGATGTTTATCTATCATATAACTCCTAACGCGTAAACAAATGTGTAGATTAAGCTCCACAAAACGCCAATAAACTGCCAAAACATCCTCAAACAGGTGAGCCTTCTTATATTCACGCTATCGATTTGATGTACGAAAAGTGGAACAAGCAAAACAATAGAAAATATTAAAGCAAAAATAACATGCAGATCTATTGTACCAATAAGGGAAAAAAACATTGATAAAAAGGCTGACGATTTCCAGGTGTAGCCTGTAGACAAAACCTTTGCAAAATCATGGAACGATAATGCTAAAAAAGCAATTCCTATTAAAAATGTAAGAAGAAAAAAAACGATTGTGGCTACTCTGCGCCTTCTATGCAAGTACGCCCCTGCAATTCCAGAGGTACAGGAAGCTATAAGTAATACAAAAGTTTGAAGTGTAGCTGACTTTAGTGAAATTATATCTTTTGGGGTCAAACCACCAAAAGTATTATTCGACAGCACTATATATGAGGCAAAAATTGTTGCCACAAAAATGAAATCTGTCAGTAAATAAAGCCAAAATCCAAACGTCACAAGAGAATAATGGTCGTGGTGGGAATCTGGAAAAGTTTCAATTACTTGAGTCATTTTAATCCTTTATATTTTCTATTTTCTTTACTGTTTCAGCACTTAGGGTATATTCGGGATTTTTCTGGTACATTCTTAAAACAATACACGCAAACATACCAATAGTGCTCAACGCTGCTGCCCAGAATATATGCCATACAAGAGCAAAACCGAAAGCAAAACTTACCAACCCAATATAAAGGCCGTAGGGCGTATTTGAGGGCATATGAAAATCTTGGTAGCCTCCCTCGAAGATTTTTACTCCTCTTTTTTTATACTGCCAAAATGGATCTCTTGAATGAACCTGAGGCACTCTCGCGTAGTTATAAAAAGGAGGAGGCGATTTTGTAGACCACTCTAAAGAAGAACCATTCCAAGGATCTCCGGTTTTATCCCTTAGTTGCTCTCGATTTTTTATGCTTTTATACAATTGGTAAAATAGTAAAAATAGACCTATTCCTGCAATAGATGCTCCTATTGCGGCAACAACAAATAAGGGCTGCCAGCCAGTTTCAGCGGGATATTGATTCAACCTTCTTGTTGCACCCATAAAGCCGAGTATATATAAGGGCGCAAACGCTAGAAAAAAACCAACAACCCAGCATCCAAAAGCATATCTTCCAATTTTCTCATCAAGCTTAAATCCTGTAAATTTTGGAAACCAATAAGTATAACCTGCAAAAAAACCAAACAATGCACCACCTACAATAACAAAGTGGAAGTGAGCAACTAAAAATAAACTATTATGAACTTGGAAATCAATACCTGGCACAGCCATCATTACCCCTGCCATTCCCCCTGTGACAAAGAAAAAAATGAAACCCAAAAACCAAAGCATTGGGGTTTTGAATATTACTCTTCCTCTGTACATAGTAAAAATCCAGTTAAACACTTTTACACCCGTGGGTACAGCAATAATCATTGTCATAATACCAAAAAATGCGTTGACACTAGCCCCAGAACCCATTGTAAAGAAGTGGTGCAACCAAACAATAAATGCAAGAAATGCAATCGCACCTATTGCCCATACCATTGAAGTATATCCAAAAAGTTTTTTCTGCGAAAAAACAGGTACTATCTCAGAAAACATTCCAAATGCTACAAGAATAAGAATATAAACTTCTGGATGACCCCACGCCCATATTAGGTTAACATAAAGCATAGGAACGCCGCCAAAACCTGCTGTAAAAATTTTGGTATCAAGCAATCTATCTGTCGAAAGCATGCCAAGGGTTGCTGTTAAAATAGGAAACGCCATTACAACCAATATAACAGTTGCCAAAACAGACCAAACAAAAATAGGCATTTTCATCATTTTCATACCCGGGCAGCGCATTTTAAAAATCGTTACAAGAAAATTAATCCCGCTAAGTAAAGTCCCAACCCCTGAGATTTGTAGAGTCCATAAATAATAATCCACACCAACGCCAGGATTAAACACTAGTCCTGATAAAGGAGGATAAGCTGTCCACCCTGTTCCTGCAAAACTCCCAACAACAAGGGAGAGAAAAATATACATTCCTCCTGATACAAAAAGCCAAAAGCTTAAATTATTTAGAAATGGAAAAGCAACGTCCCGTGCTCCAATTTGCATTGGCAAGAGTAAATTTATTATACCAAAAAGGAATCCCATAATTACAAAAAAGATCATAGAAACCCCATGAGCAGTAAAAACCTGCTGGTAGTGCTCAGCCCCTAAATACCCCATATTATCTCCAGCTGCAACAGCAAGCTGCATGCGCATCATCATAACATCAATAAAACCCTTTGCAAACTGCGCTGTTGCAAAGAAAATGTACATAATGCCAATTTTCTTATGATCAACAGACGTTAGCCACTCTTTCCAAAGCCAGGTCCATTTTTTTTTGTAGGTTAAAAGCGCAACAAGCGCAAATGCTCCCCCAAACATAAAAACACCTGCCATGTATTCTATCCAGTCGTGTTTTAAAGCATATAATGTTAATCTTCCTAGAAGCATGAAAATTCCTATTTTGGTGTTTGTTGTGGATCTTTGTATCTTTTTATGATCTGCATATATAAATTTGGTTCATCGAGTCTAAATACTTTTTTAGGATCATATTCGCTTGGCAACCTCAATTGTTCGTAACTTTCCTTTGACAAGCTTCCCCCATCTTTTTTTACAGAATCTACCCATGATTCAAACTCATCATCAGTCGTTGTTTTAACGTCAAAGACCATTCCTGCAAAACCTTTACCACTGATGTGAGCAGACCTTCCAGTATAGAGGCCATCTTTATCTGCAAGTAAATAAAGCGTGGAGCTCATTCCAGCCATAGCATAGATTTGCCCTCCAAGTTGAGGTATCCAGAAAGAATTCATAGGAGCATCACCGGTAAGACTGAATTTAATAGGAGTTTTCGTTGGAAACTGCAAGTAATTAACTGTTGCGATATTTTGTTCTGGATAAATAAATAGCCATTTCCAATCGAGTGCAACAACCTGGATCTCTAGTTGTTTTTTTGGCGCATCAAGGGGTTTAAAAGGGTTCAAATCGTGGGTTGTTTTCCACGTTATTATCGACAAAATAGTTACAATA
>MDTG01220114.1_pt1 | contig 15141 bp, 19 predicted proteins | sample 811421 | NCBI WGS metagenome assembly MDTG01 (sample SAMN05326645, study PRJNA326480) | marine metagenome | isolation source: seawater | place: Pacific Ocean: South East | collected 2011
CGGCCTACCGGGTGGTCAGAAACACTTACCAGAGCATCGTGACACCGTGAGAGACCTGAACTACCAACTCAAACAGCTCTGTCGCCATAACCGCGACGGAGGCTATGCGACCCAGCGCAACCGCGAGCGCCTGCTTTCTCTGATTGCGGACCAGCTTCATGCACTGGGCTTCCGGGGCATGGGCGCGCGGTCGCTGAAGCCGAAGCATGTGGAAGCGCTGGTGAACCGGTGGCAGGCAGAATCGCTCTCCGTCGGCACCATCAAGAATCGGATGACGGTGTTGCGCTGGTGGGCGCAGAAGGTGAATCGACAGAACGTCGTCGCTCGGCAGAACGACCACTATGGGATCCCCGAGCGTGTGTTTGTCAGCACGGATTCGAAGGCGCGACAGGTCGACGGCGCGGCGCTCGATCGGATCAAGGACGATCACGTCCGGATGAGCCTCGAGCTGCAGCAGGCCTTCGGGCTCCGGCGTGAGGAGGCCATCAAGTTCCAGCCGAACTACGCGGACCAGGGCGATCACCTGTTGCTAAAGGACAGCTGGACGAAGGGCGGAAAGGCCCGCGAGATCCCCGTGCGTACCGCGGCACAGCGGGCCGCTCTGGATCGGGCGCATCGGCTCGCGGGCCGCGGCTCGCTGATCCCGGCCGAACGAAACTACCGGCAGCAGCTGCGTGTGTACGAGCGACACACGGCGAATGCCGGGCTCTCGAAACTGCACGGCCTCCGCCATGCCTATGCCCAGGGACGCTATGAGGAGCTGACCGGTTGGAAAGCGCCTGCTGCAGGCGGCCCGACCTCAAGGTCCCTCACGCGAGAGCAGCGCGTCGTTGACCGGGAGGCGCGGCTCGTTATTAGCCGAGAGCTCGGCCACGAGCGCGAGCAGATCACGACCGTGTACCTGGGCCGATGAAAGGAACGCGTCATCTGCGAGAGTTTCCCGTTTCGCTGGGACTGCACGCTCAGCAGACTCGGGCGCAGGCTCTGAATCCGTCCGGGCAATCATGAAGCGAACGCAAGCGCACCAACGCCATCTTCCCCTCGTCGCTGCCTGCATTCTGGGCGCACTGCTTGCGCCTCTCGAGGCCAATGCGGCCGAGGTCACTGTTGCGCGCTACTCGACGGTCCAGCCTGCGCCAAGCCTGGCGCAACGGGATCCCCTGGCAGCACCGGTGGTCTCGGTACTGCCGGCTTCCGTGACTCGGATCGGAGAAGCGGTCGAGACCCTGCTCGGACCATCCGGCTATCGTCTGGCGTCTCCCCTTGCCGCCGAAGCAGAGCGGGCCGAACTTCTGGATCTGCCCCTGCCGGAGGCCCACCGCACGTTCGGGCCGCTGCCGCTGCGCACGGCATTGGCGATCCTTGCCGGACCGGCGTTCAGGCTGGTGGAAGATCCCGTCCACCGTCTGATCTCGTTCGAGCGGTGTGATCAAGCGATGGGTGCGCGCTGACCATGGAAGCCGTCATCGCCATTTTGATCGTCCTCGGCGTCTTATCCGCAAGCGGTGTGTTGCCCGAGAAATCTCCGAAGACCCCCAGCCAGGAAACGCACGCGTCTGCGCTCCAGACTTCTGAGAAAGAAATCCGCCCGGCCTGTAGCCAGCACGGATCGGTCTTTCGCGACCTCACCATGCCTTATGAGCAACGCGCCGGTAGGGAGGCCGCGGGCCAGCCGGAGGCCTCGTGCAATGAATAGGCCAGTAGCCGTGGGAACCGTGACCGCGGTGCTGTGGCTGGTTGCGAGCCCGAGTTGGGCCGCCGATCCCCCCAACAGCCAAGCAGGGAGCACCACGACGAGCTCGACGATCCTGGAGCGAACACCGCTCACCGAGCACGAGCGCGCCCGCGCCGGGCTCTGGGGCCTGTCCGCAGCGGAGTGGCAGCGCTACCGAACGCTGATGGAAGGGATCCGAGGCAGCATCAGCCCCGGGACCATCTCGCCAATTGAGGTCCTCGGCATCCACGCGCGCGATGAGGCCGAACGCCGCAAATACGCCGAGCAGTGGGCCGTGATGATGCGCGAGGACGCCGAACGCATCCTCGCTTTCCAGCGCGCCTACGACGCCGCGGGGCGCCTGTTGTACCCGGATGAGTCTTTGATTGACGTCGCGCGTCTGCCACAGCAGGCCGACAGCGGCGAGGGTCTGAGTCGAACTGACCGGGTGTTGCTGTTCGCGCGTCCGGACTGCGCCGCGTGCGATGCGCTACTCGCGCGGGTGCTGGCAAGGCTCGACCGTCTCGACGGCGTCGATGTATTTCTGACCGGCATCACAGCGGGCGACCAGGACGCCATTCGGAACTGGGCAGCCGAACGCGGTATCCGTCCCGAGTGGGTCACCTCTCGCCGCGTGACCTTGAACTTCGAAGGCGGTGCGCTCGCGCGCGTTGCGCCCGGGCGAGACGCGCTCCCTGTCCTCATGCGTCGGCGGGGCGGGGCCATCACACCGTTGTCGGGATCCGAGCTGTGACCCGGGCCCTCGTCTCCTTTCTTGCGCTGGCGGCGATGGTGGTGGCATCGCCTCCCGTCCTGGCCGCCAGCTCAGTCCCCGAAGGGTACCGCCGCGTCGCGGCGGCGCACGGGATCCCAAGTGAGCTGTTCTATGCGGTTGCGCTCGCCGAGAGCGGCAGACACATTGAGCACCTGCGCACGACGCGGCCTTGGCCCTGGACTCTCAACATTCAAGGCGAGGGCCATTACTTTCCCAGTCGCCAGGCGGCGGTGGTTGCCGCGCAGCATGCGCTCACGAAGGGGCGCCGGTCGATCGACATCGGCCTGATGCAGGTCAATTGGGCATACCACGCGACGGCGCTGCGCTCGGTCGAGGCAGCCATCGACCCCTACCACAACCTTGACGTGGGCGCGGGGATCCTCGCCGAGTGCTTTCGAACGCGGGGCGACTGGTGGGCGGCCGTCGGCTGCTATCACGCGCCCAGCAATGCCGAGCGTGCGGCCCGTTACCGGGAACGGGTCAAGGGCATCTGGTCCCGTGTTACGGCGATCGGGTAGTGCCCGGATGCGATCGGCGGCACAGCCAAGGTTCCTCCTCGCGACCCTCGTCCTGTGGTCAGGCTTCGCGGTCGCCGAGCTCGCCGTCATCTACGACAGTGGCGCCACCAAGCCGCTCGCGCCGTACCTGGAGGCATTCAGTGAGCTGCCGGCAGCGGCCGCGGTCGAGGCGCAGCCCGGCGACAGTCTGGGTGCGGCCGATCTGAGGCGCCTGCTACCAATTCGGACGCCGGCGCTGACACCGGGGCCAGTGGCACCACGCCCGTTGTCTCTCCCGAACGGGGCGACGCTGCCACGGCCGTTCTTCCTGATTGGCGCGGATCCCCAGTCGCGACAGTGGCTCGAGATGCATCGTGAGCGGCTCGCCGAGATCCATGCGGTCGGTATGCTGGTCAACGCGGAGTCCGTAGCCGACCTCGAGGCGATCGCCGCGATCGCGCGAGGTCTGCCGATCCTGCCCGCGTCCGCGACGGACATCGCAGAGACCCTGGGACTGAAGCACATCCCGGTCCTCATCTCCCGACGCGGCATCGAGCAATGAATCCGCATCCGGTCGAGGCGCTACTGCGCCCGCCGGTGGAACTCTGGTCGGCCCTGGTCGCGGCCGCGACCGGCACCATGGCGGTCCTCGCGCCCTGGGCATTGATGATGCCGCCCGGCGTGGCCCACGCGGCCGCCGCAGCGCTGTTCGCACTCGCCGGGATCCGCTCACGCCAGGCGTGGCGGGTCATCCGCTATCAACGCAACATGCGCCGTCTACCGGTCTACCAGCTCCGTGCCGATCGGATTCCGCTCAGCCGCCACAAGCTGTTTCTCGGTCGCGGCTTCCGCTGGACCCAGCGCCACACCCAACGTCTGCGCGACACCATACGTCCCGAAGTGCAGCACTACGTGCAGCCGGGGGCGCTGTACCAGTGGGCGCGACGGAAGGAGGTTGCGTGGGAATCGATCCCGATGCTCAACCTCGTTGCCTGGCTCCTGCGCCAACCGCGATGGTGGAATCCGCTTAGGCCCCTGCCAGCGGTCGGCGGCACGCCGGCGCTGCATGCTGTCGAGCCCGATGAGCAGGACGTCTGGATGGATCTCGGCGAGCGCGTAGGGCACACCCTCGTGCTCGGAACCACCCGGGTCGGCAAGACCCGGCTCGCCGAGATCCTGATCACCCAGGACATACGCCGTGGTGACGTCGTCATCGTTTTCGACCCGAAGGGCGATGCCGACCTGCTGCGGCGCGTGTACGCCGAAGCGAAGCGGGCGGGACGGATCAAGGACTTCTATCTGTTCCATCTCGGCTTCCCCGAGGTGTCGGCCCGGTACAACGCCATCGGCAGCTTTTCACGGATCACCGAGGTGGCGACCCGGATCGCGAACCAGCTGCCGAGCGAGGGCAACTCGGCCGCCTTCAAGGAGTTCGCCTGGCGCTTCGTCAACATCATCGCCCGGGCGCTGGTGGCGCTGGGGCGCCGTCCGGACTACCAACAGATCCGGCGCTACATCAACGACATCGAGCCCTTGTTCGTCGAGTACGCCCGCGAGCACCTGCGGCGCTTCGGTCAGGAGAACTGGACGACCGATGTCGAGGAGATCGCCGGGAAGATCAGCGAGCGGAATCTGTCGTCAGCGCTCAAGGGCCGCGACCGTGATGCCATTGCCCTGATGCGCTATCTGCAGGCGCAGGACCTGTACGACCCGGTGCTCGACGGCCTCGTGTCCGCATTCAAGTACGACAAGACCTATTTCGACAAGATCGTAAGCTCCGTCGGCCCACTGATGGAGAAGCTGACGACCGGCAAGATCGCCGAGCTCATCTCCCCGGACTACCTGAACGACGACGACGGCCGGCCCATCTTCGAGTGGCTGGACGTCATCCGCCGCAACGGCATCGTCTACGTCGGTCTCGACGCGCTGACCGACACGACCGTGGCGAGTGCCGTGGGCAACTCCATGTTCGCGGATCTGGTGTCCGTAGCGGGTCACATCTACAAGCATGGGGTCGCTGATCCGGCCGACGATACACCAACCAGGAACCCAACCCGCGTCCCGACGATCTCGATGCACGCCGACGAGTTCAACGAGCTGATCGGGGACGAGTTCGTGCCGCTCTTGAACAAGGCCGGTGGCGCAGGCTTCCAGGTGACGGCCTACACCCAGACCTGGTCCGACGTGGAGGCCAAGATCGGTAGCCGTGCCAAGGCCGGCCAGGTGGCTGGCAATTTCAACACCATGATCATGCTGCGCGTAAAGGAGCTCGCTACCGCCGAGATGCTCACCGACCAGCTGCCGCGCGTCGAGGTGTTCACGCTCATGAACGTCTCGGGGGTCAACGACTCATCCGATCCCATGTCGGGCATCGATTTCCAGTCCCGCAACGAGGACCGCATCAGCGTCTCCGAGGTGCCGATGCTGACGCCGGCGGAGCTCGTGCGGTTGCCGAAGGGCCAGGCCTTCGCCCTGCTCGAGGGTGGACGGCTTTGGAAGGTGCGCATGCCGCTGCCCGACGACAGCGGCGACCCGGCGATGCCGGCAGATATCGCCGCTATCGCTAACGAGATGGAGCGCACCTATATCACCAACGACCACTGGTATCGCACGCGGGAGACCTGGTGGCACGCCATCGCCGATACCGACGCGTTGGTGACTCCGGAGACCGGGGATGGTGGCTGAAGCGACTGCCGATCCACGGCGGCGGGACGTTCGGCAAGGACTCATCTCCCGGTTTCTCACGACCCTCGCCCAGGGGGTCAAGTGGCTCTTACTCTCGCTCGTTTTCTCGATACTCACCGAGTGGGTGGGCATGGCCTTCTGGTGGCCGGAGCAAGGGCTCGATCACAGCCGCGACATGCTGGCCGCCGAAATCGGGTTTCTGCAGGCCGACTTCGGGCGGAGCCTTGTCAGCTCGGATCCTGCTCAGTTCACCAAGACTTTCGCCGATCGGACCTACTATGTCCTGTTCGAGTTCACCCGCATAACCGACTTCATCGAGTGGATCGGGCGGGCCCCGGCGCCCGGTGAGTCCGGCCTGCGGTCACGGTTGTATGCCGCGTTTCAGCCGGTCGCAGAGTACGTGCTTGCCGCGATGCAAGTGACCCAGGTCTTCTCGGTCCGGCTGGCAGTTCTGGCGCTCGCCATGCCGGTGTTTGTGATGTTCACCCTGGTCGCCATCGTGGACGGCCTGGTGAAGCGAGATCTGCGGCGGTGGGGCGGGGGACGCGAGAGTTCTTTCGTCTACCACTGGGCCAAGCGGTCGGCCCTGCCACTACTCGTTCTCACGTGGGTGATCTATCTGGCCCTGCCATTCAGTCTGCACCCGAGCTTCGTCGTGCTGCCCTTCGCGACGTTGTTCGCGCTGAGCGTGGCGGTCACGGCGAGCACGTTCAAGAAGTATCTGTAAGAATTAGATTAGCTAGCGCTCATCCCAAGAAAAGCCGTCGAGGCGGGCCATGTCGATTGATTCTGCAAGAGTGTTTTGCACGGGCTGCGACTATGAAACGCGGGAGGTCTATCGGCCGGTCCGCATTCGATATCAGATGGCGAACGGCAAGACGATTGAGACGGGCCGCTCGAAAGGCTGGTGCTTCGACTGCTCGGGCTACAGCGACATTGAGAAGATCGATGAAGAAAATCTGCGGGAGGATCTTGTTTCCAAGGAACGCGAAAGGCGTGAGCAGAGAGGCCGACTGCTAGAATTGGATAGTGGTCTGCTGGCAGGTCTCCGGCATCGTTCAGAGCGTAGACGACTGAAATACTCGATTGAACGTCTGGACGAAGATGTCGCCGAGTTGGCCGGCTTGCTCGAAATCGCGAAGGGCAGGAAAGCGAGAGCAAGATGCTTGAAGTGCTGGTCGGACAGAACGGCCCCGCTATCGTTCGATTCAGCCGACGATGTGGCTCATGATTTCCGACATGAGTGCGGTGGAAACCTGAAGATCGTTCACGATCACGCGGGTCCGAGATTTCACTTTGCCGTAGCGACGTACGTCTTGAACGAGGAAGGTGAGCTCCTCGGCCAGGAATAGGCACCTAGAATCGTGGAGTCCAGCGTTCTTCGAGATCTACGTCCTCATCGTCGTCGTCAGCGAACGTATCGGTCGATAGGACAGTTAGAGTTCGCCCGTAGTCGCCGAGGCCAACGATCTCTTCGGTCAGTGGAACGGATCTGTTACCGCCGAACCAGTCTCGCAGATCGGATTCGTTATTTTCGCGCTGGGCATTACGAACATTTGCATCGACACGATTGAACGTTGCCGTCGGGACGGCTGGGACGGCGCTGCCCTTCTTGGGCCAGGTGATGCCGCGGAACTCCTTGAGTTCGTCCGATAGGAACGCATACTCGATGCGTTGACCTGATGACACGACCATCGCCATCGGTAGGTCTGTCTCTTCGATGTATCGGTTGGCTGTCGCCAGCAATGATGTTTCGCAAAGCGACGCCAGAGACATGATTGCGTCGAGCCCTTCGCCGGCTGAGCGCATGGCCTGAGCGAACATTGGATTCGGCATGAGCAACCGTGCGGAGAAATGGTCGGCTTCCCGTTCGTACTTGTCGTCCGAACGGTATCCAGCCTGTGATTGGTGCATCTCCTGCCCTACCGGCAACAGTGCCTCGGCGTGACCCTCCAGCAGGTAATGGCCGAGCTCATGGCCAATGCTGAAGCGCCGAAAGCCCTCGCTTCGGATGTGGGTCGCAAAGGCGATGACGAACTGGTTGTCGACCTTGATTAGAGCACCGGACACACCTGCCGACGTATCCGGCTTTTCGATGACAGCTATCCCGATTGCCTCGGCGATCGCCCTGGGGTCAATCGGGAGCGAGGTGATCCCCTGTTCTTGCAGGAATCGCTCAGCTGCCTTTCCGGCCGTACGCCGAGCCAAATCCGCCACTACGACTCCGATTTAGTTCGACTCGCCAGGTGTTGGCGGATCGTCTCCATCAGATCCAGGTCCTCCCGGCTCATCTGATCTTCATGGCGATACGCGGCCGCACCCAGGTGCGCGGACAGATTGTCGGTTCGTCCAAGCAGGTAGTCGATGCTGACTTGGAGGGCGTCGGCCAGCTTGCGGAGGTTGTCAAGGCTGGGCTTCCGCTTCCCCGATTCGAAGTGGGAGATCGACGTTGCCGGGATGCTGGCTAGTTCACCCAGCTCAACCTGGTCGAGGCCTCGCAGGTTTCTGGTCTCGCGCAACCGGGCCGGGAACGGATTCGTAGCAACTTGATCGTCTGACATGTCGAGATAGCAATTCAGGACTTGTCGATAACGGCAAGTCTCGGTATTATGGACTCGACAAGTCTCTCATGTCGTAGTCGCCAAGTGCAAGAGTCCTCGACCCCAGCTCCAGCGGAACGGTTCCAGATCCTCTCCCTCGACGGAGGAGGACTCAAGGGCCTGTTTTCGGCCTGCTTCCTCGCGGAATGGGAGCAGCACGTCGGTCGTCCCATTACTTCGTCATTCGACTTGATTGCGGGGACGAGTACGGGGGGCATTATCGCCCTCGCGCTAGGCGCGGGGTTCCCGGCGGCGCAGATTGTCGAGTTCTACCGCCAACATGGGCCAGCAATCTTTCCGGCGGAGGTATTCGAGGCCGTCGGCCGCGCCCGCCAGGCATTCGGAAGTCGTTACCGGCCCGAGCCGCTCGAATCCGTGCTCGACGAGTACTTCGGCGCGCGCCTGCTCGGCGAAAGCTCCACCCGTTTGGTCATTCCCGCGTACCACGCGGAGCGCGGCATCTACATCTTCAAGACAGCCCACCATCCGCGGCTTCTCATCGACTGCAATGAACGAATGGCGGTCGTCGCCCGGGCGACCGGTGCCGCCCCCACGTACCTGCCACCGTTCGAGCTGGAACGTGGGCTGCGTCTCATCGACGGCGGGGTATGGGCGAACAACCCAGTGCAGATCGCAGTGAATGAAGCACTGGGCTACCTGGCAGTGCCGCAGCATCGGATCGCCACGGTACGGATAGGTACGACCACGGAAGTTGCGTCGCCTAACGACTACCCGAGCGACCCCGGTGGGCTAGGGCCCAAACAGGTTTCACTGTTCGTGAACTTGATGATGCGCGGCCAGTCCCAGGCCTCCAGCGGGGGCGTTCGCCACATTCTTGGACCGGAGCGTTACTTCGAGATCGATCCTCTGGTGTCAGCGAACGCCTACCGCCTCGACCGTTTGTCTGAGGATCTGCGCGGCTTGGCGCGTGCGGAATTCCGGCGGACGGTTTCCGATCTGCATGAGCGGGGTTTTCTCGATCACGTTGCAGAACCCTTCATCCCGTTCAACCCGATTCGAGGCAAGCGACATGGACTTATCAACGCGCGCTCAGCTTGACGAGCTTTTGACCTACGGTGCAGAGGCACTCGATCTGACGCCGACACAATACGACGACGCGGTTCAGAAGTACCAGGCCGTCGGAACGTGGTTGAACAAGCCGGGAACGCTCCTGGCGCCGGCCGATCCGCTGATATACCCGCAAGGATCGATCGCCATCGGGACGGCGACCAAGCCCGTGGGCAGGGACGAGTTCGATCTAGACCTCGTTTGTCAGCTACAGATCGGTGCCGGGATGAGTCCAGCGGCACTCAAGCGCGCCATCGGTCAGCGATTGCAGGAAAACGCGCTGTATCGTGAACGCCTGGAGGAAAAGAACCGTTGTTGGCGAATCGTATATGCCGGCGAGTTCCATATGGACATTTTGCCAGGTCGGCCCGACCCGCGTTTCGTTCACGGTACCGCGTTGCTAGTCCCGGACAAGGAGCTCGCGGCGTGGAAGGAAACTGATCCGAAAGGCTACGCAGCCTGGTTTGCTGAGCGCTCCCGGCTTTCGATTGCAGCGAGCAAGGGTATTCGGGCCGATGTTGAAGCACCGCCGCCGTCGCCGCAGACCTCGACGAAGACGCCGCTTCAGCTTGCCGTGCAGATCCTCAAACGTCACCGGGACCTGAGTCTCGGCGATGATAAAGATGCACCCATATCAATCATCATCACTACCCTCGCCGCGAATGCGTATGTAGGCCAGGATTCGGTCTTCGACACGCTTCACTACCTGATCCTTCGCATGCCCTCGTTCATCGAGACCGATGCTGCGGGCGAGGCCGTCGTCAGAAACCCGGTCAATCCGCTCGAGAATTTTGCGGACAAGTGGTGCGAAGAGCCGAGAAAGAAGCAACGGTTCTTCGAGTGGCTGCAGGCGGCCAGCCGCGATTTGGATCGACTTTCGCGCACAAGCCTGCCAGAGGCCGTGAAGGCTCTCGCTCCCCTCGTCGGAGAGCGTGCGGGTTCGGAGGCGGTTCGACGGTACGGGGCGCGTATTCAGGATCAGCGAACTACCGGGCTCAGGGGCCTCGCCGCGACCGGCGCCCTGGGCGTCACATCTACTCAAGCGCGCCCGATTCCGCGGCAAACGTTCTTCGGCCGGGATTCCTGATCTATGCGTCCACCCCCTCGGCGTCCGACGCTCGCACAACAGGGGGTCCGCCTGAAGCAAGCCCAGCCGGATTCTACTTTCCGGATCGACCAGGGCGGACGGCGGTTGATCTGGGTGGGCTGCCTTCAACCGACTCCAGTCAGCGACCGATACCGGATTCGGATCGAAGCCTACAGATCGACGAAGGTTTCGCCGAAGGTTTTCGTGGAGTCACCTCTGCTTAGCGAGCGGAACGGTGAACCGCCACCCCACCTGTATTCCGTGAAACGCGCCCAGCTCTGCCTGTGGCGACCCGGGAAGGGTGAATGGTCTCGGCGACTGTGGCTTGTGGACTCCGTTCTGCTATGGGCGTCGTTGTGGTTGTTCTTCTATGAGATCTGGCTCGCGACTGGCGACTGGATGGGCGGTGGCGAGCACCCGGACGCGGACGACTGAACCCCGGTCTCAGCCATCCTGAAGGATAGCCTTCGGCCCTGCAGACGTGCGGGCCAAGAAACCGAGCAGTGAGTTGACGGGGTTTCGCATAGCCTCATCTCCCTTGGTGCCGGAGCATGCGCGCCATGCACGGCCAATCCCACGAATACATGCATGCATCCTGGCGAGCGGTGATCGTCGTAGCGGGCCTGCTGCTCTGCGCGTCGCAAGCCCTGGCCGACCCCGACGCCGAGCGCGAAGCGCTCGCCCGGTTGATCCACGAGATCGAAGCCCTCGAGCCCGTCATCGCGACGGCTGAATCCCAGACCACCCCCGACGCCCGCATCCGCTTCCGCTACGACTGGCTCCGCCAGGACCTCGAGCGGATCCGCGCCGGCATCCAGGAACACATCGACGCGCCCCGCAACGAGCCGCGGAAGGTGCCGCCGCTGTGGGCCGACTACCGGCAGTGACGCCCAGCGATGACGCCTGCACAGAACGCCGCGTTCCAGGCCGGGTCGGGCGTCACCGCCGGAACGCTGCTCACGAGTATCGCGAGCGTGGTGCTGGTCCTGGTTTTCGTCTGGGTGATGTGGGTGACCGTCGGGACGTTCCGGGCCTGGCAGGACGGTCAGGTCGCGCTGTTCGACCTCGTGTGGGCGGCGCTGCGGGCCAGCATCGTGCTGCTGGTGCTCGGTTTCTATCTGCGGTGACGGGGTGACCGGAACCGTATCGGTCCGGGTGCGAAGCCCGGGATGTGGTGATCAGGGGTCCGCCCCGCAACTTCGGAGAAATGATGATGTTCGCACAAGTGAAGAAGAGGACGGTGGCCCTGCTGGGTCTCCTCGGTCTCGCCGCCAACCCGCCGGTGTGGGCGGCACTGCCAACCCCTGTCGCGCCGAGTACGGCGCCGGCGGCTGGCGACTGGATCGCCTTGATCCAGGGTTACATCAAGGATGGCGGTCTGGTGCTGGGTCTGGCGATCGCGGTGCTGGGCTTCCTCTGGGTCGCCTATCTGGCGTTCGCCAAGTTCAACGAGGCGCGCCAGGGCAAGGCGGAGTGGGCCGAGGTCGGCGTGCTCGGCATCGTCGGTGCGGTGGTGCTGATCTTCGCGAGCTATCTGCTCACCGAAGCGGCCGGCGTCATCTGATCCGGCATGGCGGACCGTCAGGACATACTCGCCGATCGGTTGAATGCCGAACCCGCGATCTTCAAGGGCTGCTCGTCGAGCGAACTTGGTGTCATCGTAGGCGTGGCCGCACTCGTGTGGTTGCCCATCAGCCTGATCCTGGCGGGGCTCGCGGGTGCGGTCACGATGGGCTTCGGCATCGCGGGCGTCGGAATCCTCGCGACTGTGCTGCTCATGGCGAGTCTGTTCCAGCGGCTGAAGAGGAACCGCCCGGACGGCTACTACCAGCAGCGGATCGTGCTCTGGCTCGACGACCACGGGTTACGACGCTCGTCCTTCGTTCGTCGAAGCGGCGCATGGGATATCGGCAGGACGGCGCATGCGACGTTACCGGTACGAGATCGATAACGTCCGCGCGCACCTGCGCTCGCTCTGGGCGGTGATCGCCATCCAGGTGCTCGTCATCGCCGCGCTCTGGTTCGGCTGGAGCCGCGCTCCCGAGCGCCTCACCGTACACATCCCGCCGGACCTGCGCTCCGGAGCGACGCTGGCCGTGGACGAGGTATCGCCACCCAACGTCTATGCCTTCGCCTTCTACATCTTCCAGCAGCTCAACCGTTGGCCGGAAGACGGCGCCACGGACTATGGGCGGGCCATCTTCCGGGTCTCGCCTTACCTCACGCCCCGATATCGCGCCGATCTGATCGCCGAGCTCGAGCAAAAGGGCCGCCAGGGCGAGCTCGCCTACCGGGTCCGCGGTGTCCAGGAGATCCCGGGCCATGGTTACGAGGAACGACGCGTCGACCTCCTGAACGAGGATGCCTGGATTGTTTGGCTGGACCTCGATCTCCTGGAATCGGTGAAGGGCATGACCGTCAAGCGCACGGCCATCCGGTACCCGCTGCGCGTAGTGCGCTACGCCGTCGACCTCGAGACCAATCCCTGGGGGCTGGCCCTCGACGGGTTCGGCGCCGAGGGGCCGCGGCGGCTGACCGATGCCGAGCTCGACGACGATGGAGGTACCGATGGTGGCGCGTAGCGAGTTTGGCGACGAAACGACCGAGTGGCGCTGGTGGATGACCGCCATGCTCGCGGTAATCCTTCTGCTGCACGCTGTGGGCGTGAACGCGGCGCCCGATACGCCGGAACGCATCGCTTGGCGCAAGACGCCCATTGCCGTCGAGCTCGCAGTCGGTGTCGAGCGGCTCGTCCATTTTCCGGGTGCGGTCAAGGTCGGCGTGCCACCACAGCTCCAAGGGGCGCTGCGCGTACAGAGCATCGACGGCACGCTCTACCTGCTGGCAAGTCAGCCGTTCGCCGCGACCCGCGTCATTGTGCGTGGGATGGACAATGGCCAGATCTACTTGCTCGACCTATCCGCAGTCGCCGATGGCGGCGGAAGTAGCCCCATTGAGATCTATCTGCCGGACGAGGTACGTGCGAACGGTTCAGAGCCGACGGCAGCCTCAGGTCCACCGCAATACGGTTACGTCACTCTGACGCGCTTCGCCGCCCAACAGATGTACGCCCCGGCACGGTTGCTCCAGGAGCTTCCTGGCGTCGTCCGTGTACCCGTCAAGCGGGAGCCGGTGGCGCTGGTACGCGGTGACGCCGTCGAGGCTGTGCCACTTGTCTCCTGGCGCGCCGGCGATCTGTATCTCACCGCGGCCAAGCTCACCAACAAGACGGAGCGGCCGCAGACCCTGGACCCGCGGACCCTGCGCGGTCGCTGGCTCACGGCGGCCTTCCAACACAACCGGCTGCACGAGGCCGGCAGCGAGGCCGATCGCACGGTGGTGTACCTGATCTCGGACCGGCCGTTCGCGGCCTCGCTGCGGTAGCCGAATATGCCTGCCGCAACCTCCAATCGCCTGTTGCCGATTCTAGGCGGCGCCGTCGTGCTGATGCTGGCGTTCGTGACGCTGAAGTCCTGCTCGCAGGAGGAGGACAGCGGCGTGGTGCTGGACAACGTGCCGACAGCGCCGGCCCCGGATGCCGACACACCGGCCGACACCATCAAGACCCTCACGGCCAACGTCGCTGCGATGACCGCGGAGGTCGAGGCGCTGCGCCGGGAGAATGCGACCCTCGCCAGGGAGAATCAGACCCTCGTCGCAAACCGCACCCAGATCGAGGAGAACGTCGCCACGCGGCTGCGCCGGGAGCTGCTGTCCCGCGAGCGCGACGCGGAGAACCAGGGCCGGATCGACTCCGGCGTGCTCGCCTCTCTGACCGACCGGGTCGACCGGCTGGCGGAGTCGGTGGCCCGGGTGCAGCCAGGCAGCGGTAGCGACATTCCGGTGGGGCTCGGTCTCGAGGGTGTCAATACGCAAGCGCCGGCTATGGGTCTGGTCTGGGTAGAGCCGCTCGACGCGCCGGCCGTGGCTGCGTCAGAGACCGGATTGTTGGACCGAGCCGGACAGACCGCGGGCGGGTATCTCGACAGTGCCCGCACTCGCACCGGGCAGGTCGTGACCAACGCGCGAGAAGAGGTGGACGCGCTCAAGAGTCGACCCGCCTATACGGTCCCCCGCAACGCCACACTCATCGGCTCGACGGCGATGACCGCACTCGTCGGCCGGATCCCGATCCAGGGCCAGGTGCGCGACCCGATGCCGTTCAAGGTGATCACAGGCAGCGAAAACTTGGCCGCCAACGGCCTGACGGTCCCCGGCGTGCAAGGCATGGTGTGGAGCGGCACCGCGGTCGGCGATTGGACGTTGTCCTGCGTCACCGGTCGGCTGGAGTCCGTCACATTCGTGTTCGACGACGGCACCATCCGCACGATCTCGAGCGACGACCGCAGCGCCCAGGCGAGCGGGCAAGGCGGACGCGAAGAGCCACTCGGCTGGATCTCGGACGCCCAGGGCATCCCGTGCATCAGCGGAGATCGCAAGACCAATGCCGCGTCGTTTCTGACCCAGCGGATCGGCGTGCAAGCCATCCAGGCAGCAGCGGACGCGGCAGCCGCCGCCGAGACGACCTCGGTGGTCAGCAACCTCGGCAGCGTGACCGACAGCGTAACCGGCGATGTCGGTACCTATGTGCTCGGCAAGACCGTGTCCGGCGGCAGCGAGGAAGTGGCCAAGTGGCTGCTCGAACGTCAGTCCCAGAGCTTCGATGCGGTGTTCGTGCCGGCCGGTACTGCGGTAGCCATCCATGTCGATCGCGA
>MDTG01121998.1_pt1 | contig 15140 bp, 4 predicted proteins | sample 811421 | NCBI WGS metagenome assembly MDTG01 (sample SAMN05326645, study PRJNA326480) | marine metagenome | isolation source: seawater | place: Pacific Ocean: South East | collected 2011
GGTCGCCCTTACCTTGCTTAATCCGAACAACGAGATCCCCGCCGTCATTGTCTCTTCAAACATGTACGCCAATCGAAGCGAAACCACTGTGCTTGCCAAATCATGCCTTGACGTGATTAAAAGCCAGGGGCGTCGGGCTGTGGCCATCACGGCCATGTCCCTATCGAACCGAATGTTCACCGACTTTATCGAGCCAACTGAAGACAAAATCCACTCGCTCAAGGACGATGAGTGGAATCAAAAAATCCTCGAATTTCTGAGGGATGGACGACTGGAGGATGTCGGCCAGCTTTCAAGGACCATTCACCGTCAAATCCGAGTCCAAAAGGTCGTGGCCTTCAAACCAATGTGGTGGCTATCTGCCATGAATGGAAACCGCAACGACCTAAGTGGAAGGGTATTGGCCTACGAAGCCATCCACGGAGCTGGTTGCGCTGTGGTGCACGTTGACCCGACGCCATCGGGCGTAGGAGACAAGGAATACGATGAAGACGACGTGGAATACTTTCAAGGCGAGCGAGGAGTCTTGGACTCTGGAACAGAAATCAACATCGATGAGTTGCAGACCTCTGGGCATAAAGAAAGCCAACATTCTGAACCCCCGCAAGAGCAAACAAGCGGTCCAGAGCTATGGGATCCCACGGAGGCTGAAGGTTCAGTCAACACCGATTCCGCTCCTAAACCAGTGGGAGCCTATCCCCACGCCCGAAAAGTCGGTAACATGCTCTTCCTCTCAGGTGTTGGACCACGTCAACCTGGCACGAATTCAATACCCGGCGGACCCATCCATGATGAACATGGAGACCCCATGAATTACGACATCAAGGCCCAAACGCATGCTGTTGTTGACAACGTTCGACGAATCGTTGAGGAAGCAGGAGCCTCCATGGACCAAGTGGTTGATGTCACCACGTTCCTTGTCGATATGAAGCGAGATTTCGCCGGATACAACGAGGTATGGGCTGAGACACTCGGCAAAGTCGGTCCGACAAGAACCACCTTGGCCATCGACGCTTTACCCACGCCCATTGCAGTGGAAATGAAGGTCATCGTCCACTTGGGCGAGTGAGTTTTTCCGGATACCGGGGAAACTTGGTTGGAATCCATACAAATAACTATTATGATATTGAATCTTCTCCGATTTATAAGACCAATTGGTACCGGATTCAGGGGAGAGAAAGATGGCCAAGAACACCGTTGAAAACATCATCAAAGGTGTTGCATCGGGGGACGGAAAAGCCGTTGCAGAGGAAGTCAAAGGCACCCTTTCTCGAACGATTGGGCTTGCCACATTGGTGATTCTGTCGTTGTCATCCATGCTCGGCTCAGGTTTGTTCATTCTCCCCGCCTTCGCTCAAGAATTGGCGGGCGACGGCATGTGGTTTGCCTTCGTTCTAGCCGCTTCTGTGGTCCTTACTGGAGCATTCTCAAAATCCGAACTCGCCAGTGCCATGCCAGAATCAGGTGGAGTTTACATCTACATGGAGCGCACCTACGGTTCACTCATGGGCACCATCAGCGGGCTCGGTTTGTTTGCTTCCTTCATGCTCAAATCAGCGTTTGCCTTGATTGGCTTTGCAGCATATTTGGAAGTGGTGACGGCCGCTTTGGATGTTGAGGTCAATCCAATCACCATGGCGCTTGTTCTCTTGACGTTCATTGTGATCATCAACATCACCGGCGTTAAAAAAATCAAGAAGGTCCAAACGCCAATCGTAGCAACCGCCGTAACTTTCCTCCTTTTCCTGTGCATCATGGCACTGCTGAGCGGTGATGCAGATCTATCGCGACCCATCACCAACGTTGACTATTTCAGTCCCGAGATGGGTTCTGCAGCAGCTCTTGTTTTCGTGGCCTATTCTGGCGCCATCAAGGTTGGAGCCATCGGTGGAGAAGTGATGGATCCGGAGAAAAACATCCCACGGGGTATGTTCGCATCGCTCTTGGTGGCGACCATCCTCTATGCTGGTGTGGCCTTTGTTATGGTCTCGGTCCTGCCGACCAATTGGCACATGGACCATGGCCATGCCATTGAGAACCCCATCTACGTGTTTGCTGAACATGTAGCAGGGAGCACCGTGGGTGTTATCGCCGCTCTTTTGGCCATCATAACCATGGCATCCATGGCCCTTGCGGGGGTTTTGTCCGCTTCACGATTCTTATTTGCCATGGCACGAGATAACCTCCTTCCATCAAAACTTGAAGACCTCAATCCCACGTACGAAACGCCACACTGGCCGATTGTCATCACTGGATTATTGATGGCGACGGCCATTTTGACCATCGATGTTCATGCCATTGCAGAGCTCGCTTCGGGATTCAACATCATGGTGTTCGTCGCCATCAATGCGTCTGTGGTTGTGATGCGAAATGCCGGACCAAAGCACGAATGGAACCCGCCCTACAAATCCCCCCTCTACCCGCTTCCGCAAATCTACGGTGCAGGAACCGGAATCATTCTGCTTTGGCTCATTGGAGCGAACGCCCTCATCGGGGCGGCCGGTGCCATCGGTCTGGGCCTGGCTGTGTGGTTGTCATACGGACGAAAACACATCCTCGAAGAAGCGCGAACAACTCCTTTCTCGGCCTTCAAATCACGTTTCATAAACCCCACACCTGAGGCCCACGAACGCTTCCTAACTGCCTTCCAATCCGCAGACATCGGCAGGAAGAACCACTTGACGTTGAGTGAATTTAGAGCCGCCCTCACTCAGGGGCTCGGCATGGATCTCTCTCCAATGGAGGTCCGAATGTATTTCCACAAAGCTGACACAGACGGCGACGGGGTTGTCGACATTGACGAGTTCCTCACGGCGATGGAGCGCAACGAGGAAGAGTAAGCGTTGGTCAAATCAAGCGAGAATCAGACGCAAATTCTCCAAACTGCGGAGTTCGGCGAAGTAGATCTGCTCGATCGCGTCGTACATTTCTTGATCGCCTATTTCTTCCAAGAGTTTGATGATGCCAGCGTAGACTTCAGATGCTTTGGTCTCGGTTTCCAGAGAACGTTGCAGCATGTCCTTGAAATCCGTCGAGTGAACGATGGGGTGAGGATTGCGTTCGGTGACCGGCACACCGCCCAACTTGACGATTGAGCGACGGACGACATCGGCGTGGGCCAATGATTCAGTGGCTTCTTCGGTAAACATCGGGTCGAGCTGAAGCCGGTGAATGCCTTGGATGTTCGCGGCGTAGTGTGCGTACATATTCATGGCCCGGAGTTCCCATCCGAGGGCTTCATTGAGACGTTCAACCAACACTTCACCGCTCATGTTATCGTCCTTCCGTGAACGTCCTACGCTTTTAATCGTAGCATTGGTCAAACGACCACTTACTCATGTCGAATCCACTCGCCCTCGGGTGTCACTTCCCAATATTGAAGTTCTTCAGAGACGTCGACATACCAGCCAGTTTGGCCTTGTTCGGTGGAAGGTGTTGCCTGCATAACGCCGATCTGACCGGCTTCCAGTGCGAGAGCTTTCATGGATTCGAGGGTCAAGCCATGGCGCTCATGGAGGGGTGTGTTGTCCGCAACAGACGATTCAACGTGTTCATCGAGGTCTTGATCTTCATCATCACCTTCGTGTTCATCGTCATCAAAGGCGTCTTCAAGCCACTCTTCTTCTGAAACCTCTGCAGCTCTTCGAGTGAGGGTGATGAGGACGGCCAGAAGAAGAACAAGAAGAACGGCGGCCATGGTCATGGCGGTGTTGGTCGAACCGACCGCTCCACCGAGCAAAACCTCTTCGACATCAAAGAAGTTCTGAGCCAAAAGGCCACTCCAACGGACCGTGCAAGAACGGTCGGTGCCTCCGTCTTGAATGTCAACCTCCCACGTGCCATTCGTGACGAAGCTTGTGGGACCAGTTGTGCAGGACACACTGGCGTTGGCCTTAGGAATGCTCAAGGTATTGCCGTATTCATCGGTAGCAAACACATTCAACAAAACGACATCACCCTCGGCAATGTTCGACCGACTTAAGGCGGCTTGAATCCGAATTGGGGCGCCAGGTTCAACCGTGAGTGGGATGGTGTGTACGGCGCCTTCATCCTCTAGGACAAGGGAGTAGGTCCCAACCTGTTTTCCGGTGAATTGCCAGTATCCAAGACCGGTCGGCGAGGCTGCCAATTCACCCAACGAGGCATTCAAACTTGATGTCACGGACACCGATTCAGCAACGTTGCCGTGAACGTCAACCACTTGGATGAAGAGATCTTGTGGCTGGCCGGCTTGCACCACCAACCCCTCGTCGGCGTCTGTGATCAACCCGTAAGCATTTCCGGCCACGACCGTCAGGCGAACCGTTGCAAAGACACCGTCTGCATTCGCTCGTATCTCATGACCGCCGACAGTGGTCGCTGTCCAGCGATTATCGTTCAGAAGCATTTCAAGCGTGATGTCCTCACCATCGAGGGTCCAATTGAGTGCAACCGGGTTCAGTTCATTGGAGTAGGCATCGAAAAAAATCGGGTTTAATTCCAAAGAACCGTCGGCCGGCACGCTGTCTCCCTCACCATCAAGCGTGATGAACGCCAGCCTTCCCGGACGAACCTCAAACGATGTATCGGTCGTGAACATGGCTCCGGTAGCGTTGTCAAACCAACTTCCTTCAAACCGCCATGATTGAACGCGTTCGGCTTGAAGAAGCGCATATGACGTGTCGATGGAGAGTTCTTCCGTATCGCCCATGGTGGCTTCAATGGTCCCATTCACCACCCAACGGTTTCCTTTGATGTCCTCGGCCATAATTTCAACCACGACCTGATCTCCTGCCGACGGATTCCGGGGTTCAAGTTGGAATTTGACGTCTATGGCCCTGCCGTGGAGGACTTCCAGATTGAGCGAACTGATTACGGACCCGTCCGAACCCGTGATGATGGCTGGACCGGTCGCTGAAGGGTTCCAGAACACACGTTGATTTTCGTCTACAGAGAGACCTCCAGAAGAGGCCGTAAGCGCATGAATCGAGGGTGAAACCATACCGATGTACCCGTTTGCATCCCTTCGCTCGAACATCAATTCATAGGATTCACCCGCCAAGTACTCCGATGGTGAATTGACCACTGAGAGAGTAGAGGCAACAGCATCGCCTGGAATCACCTGGAGGATTGCACTCCCTGTGATGTTCCCCGAAGAGACCGTGATGAGCCATCGCCCCGTATTTGTAGCAAGATATTCCCCCTGGGCATTGAATGAACCATTTTCGGCAAACCAAGACAACGAACCTACCTTTGAGAGTGGCATCTCGTAACCGTTGATGTCAACAAGAGAAGGTCGTATCGTCTGCAAGGTTCCGGCTCTCACCAGAAGAGGTTCATCGAACACGAAGGTATGAGGAGCGCCCGCGACGACGTCGATGGTCTCCCGAGATTCGAGCTGATTGTAGCGTACACGGGCGTGAACTTCGCCGAGTTCTTCAGCCGTCCATGACGGTTGGCCGTGACCAACGTATTCACCGTTGATGTCCCAAACCATGGTTGATGGCCCAGCCATTCGGTTCCCACGTCCGTCAAGAACATCGGCTGTAAGGGTGGTTGGTTCCAAGATACCCACGGAGGTCCGCGTAATTTCGATGGACGTCGGCACACCCGGCTCCACAGAGATGTTGTGACTCGCTGTCAGGCCATTGTGTTCGGCTTCAACTTCAACCAAACCAGCCGACCAAGGGTAAAACAGGCCGTCCTCGGAAATCGTCCCATTGCTGACCGACCAGGTGATGTCGCCGGTCAAGACGTTGTTGACGGGGTCATAGATGACGGCCTCGAACAACACGACTTCGTCAGCAGAGATGGAGGTAGGTGGTGCATCAATCACAACACGGTCGGCAGTTCCGGAACGCATTGGAGCCCCCTGATCCTCCAAAAGAGAAGGGACCGTTGTCGACCATGTCCCCAGGAGGACAAGCCCTACGAGGACGGTGCAAGCCTTCGAGAACGACACTGCATCACGACCTCATTCGGTGTATTCTTGCCATTCCTCTTCACCAGCAAGGCGGAACCACCAGGTTCCATCTTCGTCTTCCCACCATTCTGTGCCGTCTTCATCAACGTTGGTTTCAATGTCTTCTTCCTCGGGCTCATCTTGTTGTGGTTCCTCGGCAGGAGGTCCGCTCGGACCGGGTGCTGGTCCGCTTGGACCGGGTGCTGGACCGGTTGGTCCAGGTGCCGGACCGGTGGGCCCTGGTGCTGGACCCGTTGGCCCTGGTGCTGGACCCGTGGGTCCAGAGGGGCGATTCTCGTCATCGTCGTCGTAATCGTCATCATCGTCCCAATCGTCCAAACGGTTTCCGCGCATGAACATCACGCCTAGACCCAGAAGAACCACGGCAACGATGCCGAGCAGCCCCGCACCAATGTAGTACAATGTACCACCGGCCTCAAAGAAGCCAGCAAGGGTGCCAACGACGTTGATTTCTTCGTTGACTGAGACCGTTCCAACGCTAACCGTGATGGTTTGCGGTCCGTCGTCAAGGGTCGTAACCGTCCAGAGGTTCGAAGAGGTCATCGAGGCTGTGGCGCGCCCTGTTGCCTGAACCTGAATGCTTCCAGGCACAGGAATTTCGTTGTCAAAGGCATCAAACGCTCGGATGCTGAGATCAAGACTCTCAAGCTGTTCAAGCGAGTCGGTGGTGAGGTTTACTTCAAGCCGGGCAACGGTGCTTTGTGCTGCAACGGTGATTTCAGTGGTCGAAACGGCTCCTCCAACGGCATACTGCAGGGTGTGGACACCCGCAACTTCAGCACCGTAGGTGTATGTTCCCTCAGACGTCGTAATGACGCTAAGTGTTGGAACCAAACCCCCGTCCTCGGTCCACTCGACATCTTGTGAGAATTGATTGCCGTCGGCATCGGTTCCCGTGACTTGAATTTCAACGAGGTCTCCAGCCGTTGGGTTCGCCAGAGAAACATCGGCATCAACCGTCACCGCTTCACCGTGGAGAACGGTGATGGTTATGCTGTCCGAGATGTTGAAACCGTTTTCGCTAATTGAATACGCCTCTATTCGCCATTCACCAACGGCTGAAGCCTCCCAGCGCATGTTGTCCAAAAGCAACTTTGTGGTGATGTCTGATGTTTCACCGGTCGCCACATGAACCTCGTGCCATGTCAGTCTGTCCGAGGAGATTGGATTGTTATCGGCATCGAAGAGCTGTGAAGAGAAGTCAATGGCATAATCGGAGGTCAACTCGATGACGGCACCGGTGGAACGGAGCGCATCGTTGGCCACACCCTCAATGGTGGCGCTGTACAGCACACCGTTCTCTACGGTTATGTTCAGCGCTACGCTCAGTGATGTGTTGGCGTCGGTGTAGGTCGCAATCAGCATGTAGGGCTCGCTTGAGGCATAATACGGTGTGAACGTCGTGGCGTCTCCGTAAAGCACCTCAAGGAAGTTCGAGGGATCGCTGATGGTTGGATGCTCCATCGACCAGTTGGTCTCTGGAACCGCCCACTGATTGCCTTTGGCGTCAATGGCGAAAATTTTCGCTTTGAGTGTTTCATCGGCCGTCATTTCAAGGCTCTGCCATGTCCGATCCTCGTCGTCAACCGTGAGGCGAAGGGACTGAGTGATTCCTCTGTCAACCGCGATGACGACCTGAGTCAGTTCGGTTTCGTATCGGGCTTCAAGAAGTTTTGAACCCGTTTTGACAGGATCCCATATCGCAGGAGCACCAGGCGTCAATTGTCCATCGGAGGTTTTCGTCCAATTGTCTGCGGGCAACACGACCGAGAGACGGTTGCCTCTCACGTCAACGCGTGTGGTGTTGATGTACACGCGGTCGTCGGCCGTAATGGAAGTGGAGGAAGTGTTCAACTCAAGGTAATCAATGGCACCGTAGCCGACGGTTATTTCCAATTCAGCCATGGCTCCGGAAACCGAGGTCAAATTCAACCACCAAACGCCTACATGGTCCGGGAAATACTCCTGATTCAGTTCTGAATAATTTCCGTTGGTGGTTGTCCATGTCAAGTTGCCTGCGTTGGAGATGTCAAGGTCGTTGCCGTATTGGTCGTAGAGGTCAATCGTGATGGCACACCAGACACCAGCAGGAACCGTGCCTTCACAGCCACCCAACACAAAGTAGGCCGGGGAGCCGGGAAGAACGGTGATCGCCACATCGACGAACTCACCCGAAGGAACATCGTGAGCGACGCGTACACTGTGAGCGCCTGCGGCGTAGGGCTGGAAAACAGAACCAAGCATGCTTCCATTGGTCGGTGTGAAGAGAATGGGTTCACTGAGTACCATGTTGCCGTGCTGATCAACCATGTGGGCCGTGATTTCCAAGGTCTCATCGGCCGTGATGGTGGCCGTCAGTGGCGAGACAACGAGTTCGGTCGGTGCGCCCGCTGTGACGGTGATGTTTTGATGACCGCAAACCAGACCGAAACACGACGTGATGGTGACAACACCTGCGGCGTCTGGTGTAAACAACCCGTTGCCTCCGATGGTACCGGAAGAAGCAGACCATGTCATTGGTGGTGCTTGCACCATCGAAAGGTGATCGTACGCAACGGAATTGAAATCCACAGCGGTGTCAGCGTCGGTGGTCTGCGTGCCAGTTGGACTGATGGACACACTGGTGATGTTGGTGGTGTTGAACAACACCTGAGGCCGGTTTGTGGTCGCCGTGCCGGAATAAAACGATGCGTGAGCGTATCCGGTGTCTGGCGTGGCAATGATGGTCCATGCTTGTTGGTTGGTGATGGTCATGCCGAGCGTGCTGACGTCGAACCAAATCCAGCCTTGTGTGTCGACGTTGACAACCGTGGTTGAAATCGCATCAGCGTAATCGACACCGGCTTGCATGCCAGGTGCACCCCATGTTCCACCTGCGGTCGTGCCGTTCCATGTTGCTGAGGCTTGACCCCAATTCGCATTCGTGATGGGGTGGACGCTGAAGGACACTGAAGTAGCCCCTTGAACGGATTCCCACGATTCCACGTAAAGGCCCAAGGAGGCGGAGTGGACGTTCTGGTAGATCGGGAACGGAATTTGGCCGGCGTTCAGTGCCACGTTGATTCGGCACTCATCGGTCCAAAGCGTCCCACAATAGGTCCCCGTGCTGATGGTTGTTTCACCAGCGAAATTGGTGTTTGCATATTCACTGTACAGGGCAGTGTCTTGGACATTGGTGTGGCCAAAGGCCGCAACCTCGTTTCCTGTTTGGAATTCGTAAGTAAACGTGTAGTCGTTGTTGTATTGTTGATTTGGGTCACCGATGGCGAAACTCCATCGCGATGAGGCGGGCCCTGGAATGGACTGGTTCACGCCTTGGACCCACCACGAGAAGAGCTGCCCCTCGGTCAGGTTGCTCGCAAATCGGAAGGTGGTGTTGGTGATTTCGGAATCTTCCCACGAGCGATACTTGTAAACGCCGGTTTCGTTGGCAATGGTCACGATGTATCCGTTTGCTCCGCTAACAGGTGTCCATGTAAGAGCCGGTTGGGTTGAAGCGGTGAGTAAACCGTTGGTTTCCCCGTAAAGGACCTCGCCATCGGCAGGACTGTTGAGGGAGGGCTGAGCCGGCGGAACGATGCCATTCACGTTGTCGACGTAGTCCAGCACCACATGCGGCCGATAGGTGGGGTCAGAATATTCCGAAGAGTAGAAACTGTGAGACGAACCAGTAGCACCAACCATGGCGAGCATGAAGGTCATCGTTGTGTTCCCGTTAGCAATGTTGGATTGGGCGAGGCTGGTCAAGTCCCATTCTACCCAACCAAACGGATTGTTCAAGGTCAAGGTGGACCGAGTGATCTCGCTGGTCGAACACGAGGGTGCCGTTGCCCATACCACGCTGGATTCAGTAAATCCGCTGCAGGGGAAAGCCGCAATCGTGGTTGAGGAAGTCCCGGACACACCGGGCTGATACAAGCGGAGGATCATTTGGGTCGGTGTCATTGCTGAAGGCCAGGGAATGTTCGCCAAATCAAATTCCATAAGGAGGCGACTTTGACCGGTGCCGAGGCTGTTCACGCCAAGCACCATTGTGTTTGAACCTCCACGATTCACGGTGGAGTTGGAATCAATTTCAACATCAAGAACAGTTGGCAGCAATCCCGTGCTTTCAAAAATGGAGCCGCGGGAGAGGTTCACTGTGTTGTTTCCGTTTCCATCATCGCTACCCTGGTCAAGTGGGATGCGGAGTTTATTCGTTGACGACCACTCTCCGATTCGGTCGCCTTGGTCGGCACGAATTCGCCAGTATTGCCACAGATCGCCCTTCAAGAGTTCAGAATCCGTGTAGGTGTTGTTGGCCATGTCAAGGGTATCGTTGCCGTACAGACCTGCCATGATTTCACCGGAGGTCCAACACACGGTGACTTCGCTCAAGAACCAGGGGTCATCGCTTCCACATGCCGCAATTTGCGTGTGGTTGGAATAGGTGAGATTCCACGTGTAGTTTGTGCTGTTCATTCCGGAGGGGCGTGCCTTGGTCATGTCCCATAGGGTTGTACCATCGGCCGGGAGCAAGCCAGTTGGTTGGCCTGGGGTCCATGCATCGACAATCCTGTAGGTCAAATTCAGGCGAGGGCGGAGTTCAACGGAGGTGGTATCGCTCGATGCAAATGAGACACGTCCTGCCACACCGTTGTTCCATTCCACAGGGAACAGAACGACATCGAGCTCAGCTGAATTTCGAGCGAGGGCGTGTTGGACAAGTCCCGTCACGTTGAACGCAACCGTTCCGGAGCCGTTGACCCACTGAGCAGGGTTGAACGGCACGTCGAAATCGTCTCCAGAGAAACCACCGCTCGTCGCCCACGTTGAGGTGTTTCCTGCTGGGTAAGCGAACACCGAGGATTCACTCCACGCAGAGGTTGTTTCTCCAACAGCAATGAGCGTGGATTGGTAGGTATTGTAGGCGCTGAGTTCCAGACTTGCGTTGATAACCTCGTATGTCCCGGGAAGAGGGAGGCCACTGAAATCCATGTTCAGTAAACTCATTGAACGGAGGTTCGGATTGGTGGTTGAGATTGAACTTCGACCCACGAACAAGGCAGATGATGAGCCACGGTTCGTGTAGATGTTACCGGTGTCAAGGTAGGTGTCGTCCATCGCATTCGGATAGCTGAGCGACGGCACGATGGCGCCTTCTTGAATCGAAAGGTTCGCATGTGTGCTGTTGATTTCTTCTCCGACGTCGTTGGGAAGGTAGAACACCGTCGATGCGCTTCGTGGTCCGAGCATGCCGTTGTTCATCGGTTGCACCATCCAGCGGATTTCTTGGGCGAAATCCAACTCTTGTGGAGGCGTAAACGTGCGATTAACGACGTCAAAGTCGTTGGTGGCCACACGGGAATCATAGGTGTACAATCCTGCCATGTCATCGTTGGCGTCAGCCTGCATAAACAATCGCCATCCGGTGACGGCCGTGGAGCCGCTGTAGGTCCAACTGAAGGTTGGCAAACGGTCGGCAATGAGGGCATGGGATGAGGTGTCCCAGACGATGGCAGCGTTGCTGGGTCCTGAGTTCACACCGCCCACGGTAGGTGTCGCAACGGTTCCGTCCTCCCAAACCAACGTCAAGTACGGGCGCTCACTTGCGCTTCCTTCGGTTGAGGTGAAGGTAATTTCGTCCGTGGTTTGGCTTGAGGTGTAGACCATCAACGATACGTGATTGTGACCACCAGCCAGGGCGGCTTGAACCGCTTCCGTGACGTCAAAGTCCATCCAGTCATCAGCGACGCTGTCCACCAAGTCCACGAAACCACCCACGTCCGTGCCGATTCCACGGCCGCCGGGCTGATTCCAGGCGTTGGTACCGTCGTATGTAGTGCCGTTAGCGGATGTGGTCCACGGTTGAAGGACGGGTCGAATGGCGACGGGTTCGCCTTCAATGGAACCGTACTCAGAGAATAAACTGAGTTCGGCGCCGGTGACGCGAGCCGCTGATGGTTGTGGAACTTCACTCAGCGGTATGCGGAGAAGCGCCGCCGCTTGGTATCCAGATGACAATTCACCAACGCTGAGGGAAGTTGAATTCTCGTAAGTGTTGTCAGAACCTGAACCGTTCTCTATGACGTAGGTGTCAACCAAGTGCGGCGTGTTGAGGTGAGGAAGGGCACCATGATGGCGCAATTCTACCGAGGCCTTCGTTGCGTTGTAGACCACCGTGTTCAAATCGGGGAGTTGGAAGTGGTAGGCGGACGACCAGTTGCCAATCTGATTGGTTGCTGAGACTGCACGAACACGCCAGTACCATGTGTTCCCCTCGTCCAAGTCGGATTGGAGTGTGAAGGAGGTGTTCGCAATGTCAAAGCCAGCATCGTTCCACGAAGTGTAGGTCTGGCTGTCCACAGAAGAGAAATCGTTCTGCGTGTCGAGTTGGATAATGTAGCCTGTAAGCGCCATGGTTCCCGCAAAAGTCCATTCAAGTTCGGGTTGGGAAATGGGCGTCAAGTCAACGCCGGTACCGATGGACCAAGAACCATTCAGAGGCAGGGCAGGGGAAGGATCGGACGGCAGAGCATCCGAGCCTGGGACGTAGACAAAGGAAAGTTCTGGCCGATTGGCCATGGAATCCTCAGCCGTACTGAAGTAGGCGGTTCGAGCACCTCCCGACCCGGCCCCGAGCATACCGACGATGAAATCGACACGTCGATCTTCTCGCATAGCGTTTTGAACAGCAAGGGTGACGTTCCATTCAACATCGTCACCTTCTGAATACGAAGAACCAACGCTGATACTGGACAGGAGCGAACCGCGTTCTGTTCCTTTGGCGCCTGCAGTGGCCCACGAATTCGAGCCGTCGTAGCTTGCCCAAGTGGCATCCTCTGCATTCCAATCGTTCTGATTGCTTTCCCAAACGCCGATGGTTGGGGAGCCGAACGTGGTCGAAGTGAGCGACATTGACAGGTGAGCAGACTCGACAGCGTAGCCGGCAGGGAGGAGGTTGGAGACCAAATTGCATCCGACCAGACCCGTAATCTCACCACCAGATGGGCTGTAGTCAACCGTCATCTCTGAATCGCCGTCATAATTATCATTCGTTGCAGAACTGTCGATGTACGTGTCCATGCATTCAGGATACTGGTTGTCCTGTGAGCCATTTCCGTGCTTCAGCCTGAATTCGTAGCGGTCTCCGCCCAACCATATGCTCTCAAGAGAGGAGACCAAGAAACTGGAACTTTCCCATGCCCCATAATGACCATCGCTGTCCACGGTCGCCATCCGCCAGAAGTACATGTTTCCAACTTCCAGCGTTCGGTCGCCGGTCATGTCAAGGGTCCCATCGGATGGGGAGAAATCATTGTCGACACGGGTATCGACGAGCAACTCGCGCAGACGGAAGTCTTCGTCCGTCGCCAACTCAAAGAGAATGTCGTCCCCAGTGGAAGGTTGGGACCAATTGAGCGTTGGTTGGGTATTACCGGAAAGGTTGTCTCCGGTTAGGTTCCAAACGGCCAAGCCATCCGCAGGTTCCGTAAGACTGACCGAAGCTGGTGGAGACCCGCTTCCCCATTCATAGGTGATGGTAAACGAAGGGGCATTGCTTGGAACGGCGGCCTCAGACGAATGGAACAATATTCCTTCGTTGTTCGTGTAATCTTCGTACTTTCCGCGCACAGCGACCATCAGGTCCAACGGATTTTCATCGCCTCCGTCAAGGTAGTTTTGAACAGCGTGGTCGAGGGCGAACGAGAAACTGTTGCTGGTTTGATTTCCATCCCACACGTCCACAGCAGCTGTTCCATTTGAACGGCCACCATCGTACCACTGAACGCCGTTGGACGCCATGCGGTTCCAGGTAATTTCATCCTCAACCCACAGTCCAGATTCTTCCATTCCATGGATCGAAACCACAGGATCGCCAGAGTAGGAATGGCGGGTCAGTTTCAATTCTGCGTTCACGATGGTGAGGTTGTCATGAAGACCCAGTTGATTCAAGGACGTTCGAATGTGAATCAACCGTTCCTTGTTTGATGTCATGCTCGCCCAAAGGGCTTCCTCTTCTCCGTGAGTGTAGGTCTTGCGAGTCTCGTTCACAGTGGCGTCTTGGATGAACTCCTGCTCAAGGCCTGTGTCGGTGGGAGAAAGGGTCATCGTAGCGGTGCCGTCGCCGTTGTCCACCACGTCAAGGGTAGGCAAGAGGAAACTGGTGCTGTCCCATTGGCCCCACTGGTCGTTTGTGTCCACTGAACGGACACGCATGTGCATGGTGGTTCCATTCGTTAGGCTAAGGGAGGTAGGGAGGTTGAAAGCGCCGGAAGTACCGGTTGAGGAGAAAGTTGACCAAAGGGTCGAAAAGTGCCAATCATCGTCGGTTTCAGAGCGCCATTCTGCGTCGTTGCTCAGTTGAATTTCGACATCGGTGCCGTTGTTTTGAGCGTAGGAAAGAGCGGGCGTTGTAACCGGTTGAAGCAAAAAAGAGGCTTCCATCCACGGTGCGCCATCGGCAACAGGCAGATCAGTGACGACCACGGAGCCAGAGGTTGCCGCCGTGTTGCTGGTGGTGTCCAAGGTCAGTTCGGGGCGATCAGCCGTGGCCAACGCTTCAGACATGCCACACTCGTAGTCTGCTCCAAACGAGGCGATGACGATGGACACATACGGTGCGTTTGAGCGAGACGCTTGTTGGGCGATGGAGGTAACGTTCAGCGTAAGCGTCCCGTTTCCTGTGAGCGTGACGGGTGGCTCCCAAGCACCGCGGTCAGTGGCATCCTCTGCACCGGCCTCGGTCCACAACAGGTTTGAAGCGTAGGCAGCCCAGGAGGCATGGGAACCGTTCCACATGCGGTCCATGGAAGCGGCATATGCTTTGAGTTCGGCCGGGCCAAGGGTCTCGGTTGTGCACTCCAAATCGATGCTCGCCTCATGGACGATGTCGCTTGAGGTGTAATTCATTGGGAATCGGAGCAAAATGCGGGATTCCTGACCGACTTCGTCGGACAACTGACCCGTAGTGGACGTGTTGTAGGTGGATGTTGGCGAAGAAGCCGTGATGTAGGTGTCTGCGTGGACACTGTGGTAGGAAACGGCTCGCTGCACGGTGTTCTCCTCCTCAAGTTCCGACCATCCTTCCATCGTTTGTGGAAGCGACAGGTCCGCGAAGATGAACATCAATACAAGCAAAAGCGCCGTGGCTCGGGGACGAAGGATTCGTACGCTACGCATGGGACTCATCCCTTAC
>MDTG01197353.1_pt1 | contig 15140 bp, 14 predicted proteins | sample 811421 | NCBI WGS metagenome assembly MDTG01 (sample SAMN05326645, study PRJNA326480) | marine metagenome | isolation source: seawater | place: Pacific Ocean: South East | collected 2011
AGTTAAATCAGATGACCTGGATGATCTACCGGAATATGGAAAAAGATTTGCAAGAGAAAGGTACTCTGGTTCCTGGGGAACTGATCTTAATAAAGGAGAAAGAGACCATGACTTAGTAATTAAATATGATCAATGGAAAAAGGGCGTTCAAGCCTATCTCGCTTCAATAAGTTTTGTGGACACTTATGTTGGTGAGTTATTGGATGCTTTTGACAAAAGCAAATATGCTGATAACACAATAATTGTTTTGTGGGGGGATCATGGATGGCATCTAGGTGAAAAACAACATTGGAGAAAACAAGCACTTTGGGAGAACACCACTCACGTCCCTTTTATAGTTTCATATCCCAAAAAAATTGCTGAAAATTCAATATGTGAATACCCTGTTAGTTTTATTGATATTTTCCCAACCCTTATTGATCTTACTGGTATTCCAAAAAAAGAAGATTTAGATGGAAAAAGTTTGAAAGAGCTTTTAGTTAATCCCTCAATGAAGTGGAATAGACCTGTACTTTCAACTTATGGGAAGGGAAATCATGCTGTAAGGTCAGGAAAATGGCGTTATATTGAGTATAGAGATGGTTCAAGTGAGCTTTATGATCATCAAAAAGATCCTCATGAGTGGTATAACTTGTCAGATAAAGAAGGTTTTGAAAAGGTTGTTGAAAATTTGAAAAAAATAATTCCTTCAACAGAAAAGTAATATGAGTTTTTACTTTTTTTCTCTTATCTCTTGAATTTGACTCCATGGAATAACTCCTATTTTTTTAGCCCAATCATTATACATTGAAATCATTTCATTTGACTTATCTGGTAATATCCCAATTAAATTATTCTGTTCTGTCCTATCTATTGAAACATTATAGAGTTCCCAATTATCATCAATTCCTTTTTCCCAATCCTGAACCAGTTTATAATCTCCAAATCGGACCGCTTTATTTCCCTCATGTTCCCAAAAGATTGGCTCTTCATGAATTTGCTCTGTAGATCCATTAAAAATAGGAGTCAGGCTTTTGCCTGAGTGCTTTACAATTTTATTCCCATTAAATGTTTCAGGAATTTTTGTTTGAGCTAGATCTAGACATGTTGCCATGATATCTGGTAAAAACCCATATTGATTTACGGTTAATCCTTTTGCTTCCTTTGATATTCCATTAGGCCAATGAATTATAAATGGAGTTCCAATTCCTCCCTCGTGAGTCCAGTGCTTGTAGGATCTATATGGGGTGTTTGATGCATTTGCCCAAGCCTTACCATATGAAAGTAAATAACCCTCTTTCGTTTCTAATTGTTCTTTAGGTCCACTACCAAGCATATCATTTTCAGCACATGCGCCATTGTCATTTAAAAACATAATTATTGTGTTGTCATATATATTTTTTCTTTTTAAATCTTCGATTAATCGTCCAATATTTTGATCCATTCTATCAATCATGGCAGCATATATTGCCATTCTTAGGTCCATTTCTTTTTTCTTCTCTTCTGATAAAGATTCCCATGATACAATTTCATCATAACTTAGATTCCAAGATGAATCAACAAGGCCCATTTCAATCATTCTTTTATATCGATCCTCACGCAAATTTTCCCATCCTTTCAGATACTTACCCCTGTACCTATCAATATCCTCTTTTGGTGCTTGAAGTGGCCAATGAGGTGCATTATATGATAGATATAAAAAAAACGGCTTTTCACTACTTTTACTTTTAACCATATCTATATATTCTATAGCTTTATCAGTGAATGCGTCAGTTGTATAATAATTTTCATCATCAATATTTAATTTTTCATTGCCCTCAAAGATGAACCTTGGAGACTCTGGCTTAAAGAAATTTCCTGCACCTGCTATAAAGCCATAAAAATGATCAAAACCTCTTTGAAGTGGCCATTGATTTTTATCAAAAAAACTCAAATGCCATTTACCACTCATAAGAGTTGAATAACCAGCATCTCCAAGTGCCTCAGCAATGGTAACAACATTATTATTCAATTTCCCTTGATATTGTGGAAAACCATAATTATGACCTATGGAATCTTTAGGTGGATTGGTCATATGACCTATTCCCGCCTGATGAGGATATGTGCCTGTTAATAATGATGCTCTAGTTGGACAACATCTTGCAGCATTATAAAACTGAGTAAATTTTAATCCATTTTTTGCAAGATCTGATAGATTTGGGGTATTTATTTCTCCTCCGTATGGTGCAATGTCTGAATATCCCATATCATCTGATAATATGAGGACAATATTAGGTTGTTCTGAATTTGATTTTATTTCTTTTTCTGATGAACATGAATAGGTCAGTGAAATAGCAATTGAAAAAAAAAGTAAGAGTGCTTTTGATGATTTCATAAAATTATATTTGGATTAATTGATACACTTTTAGCTTTTGATTTTCTCTTTATATGAAAGCCATTTTCCCTTTCTGTGTTGACGAGTTACTGCCTTCATCTCGGTTTCAACCCCCAAATCTCCCTGTTGTTGCATCCAGGATTTAAGTTGACTTTCAAGATCTTTTTTAATCTCAAAATAGTCAGGGTCTTGTGCAAGATTATTTTTTTCATAAGGATCTTTTTTTAAATCATATAATTCTTCAAAAGGACGTTTTTTGTATTGTTTAACCCAACTTAGTTCTTGCTCGTTTTTTGCATTTTCTAGCCAAGATTCGTACAGTAAATAACCGGGTCTTCCAGCTTCTTTAGCGGTAATTACATTGTAGAAAATTTTTTCGTGACTCAAGTTTTGAATGTATTTATACCTATCTGATCTAACCGATCTTATTGGATACGATTCAGATCCATTTATAACGCCTCTTGTGGTGTGTACACCAAAAGTAAATTCTCTGTGATGTTTTGCTTTACCCATTAATGCGCTAAAAAAACTTTTTCCATCAAAACCATTATTCCCTTCATTATCAGAAATTCCAACATTAATTCGACTTGGATCTTCACCTATGGCATCAAGAAGGGTAGGTATTATATCAACATATTGAGTGGTTGCTTGATTTCTGGTATTAGGCTCTATTTTGTCAGGCCATTTGGCAATAAAAGCTGTTTTTAGACCGAGATCATAGCAAGTCCACTTACCAAAAGGAAAAGCATAGCCCTGTTCACTTGTGAAAATTGAAATTGTATTATTTATTTTATTGGCCCCCTTAATAAAATCTAAAGTTTTCCCCAAAAGACTATCCATATATGTTATTTCTGCGTAATAAGCACTGAGGTCTTTTCGAGTCAAGGGTGAATCTACCATATATTCTGGAATTGTAAGATTCTCAGGGTTATACTGACTTGAATTACCTTTATTCCAAGGCGAATGGGGCTGATTTTGAGCAATTATCAAAAAAAACGGTTTGTTACCATTTACAACAGGACTAATTTTACTAAGATCAATGTCTTTACCACCAAATCCAGTATCATGTTGAACCCCTCCTAAATAATTGATTGGATAAGAGTCATCCGGACCATAATGTTTTTTACCAATAAGAGCAACTTCATACCCAAGCTCTCCAAAATGATGAGCAAAACTCTTTACCCCATCGTATACTTCTGAATGATTGGGATAAGCACCACTTCTGACGGGAAATAGACCAGTCATTAATTGCTGGCGAGTAGGAGCACACATAGCAGTGGAGGTAAACATATTGTCAAAACTCATGCCTTCACTTGCTAGTTTCTGAATGTGCGGTGTTTTTACCACTCTACTTCCATATGGTTCACAGTCACTCCATGTCATGTCATCACCGACAAATATTAAAATATTAGGCAATGTCCTTTTTTGATCGTTTGAGTTATTCGATTTTGATCCACATGACCACAATAACAGAGAAATTGAAAAAGCTAATATTAATCTCATTTTATAAATTAGTTTAGATTTACAATATATAAATACATTTCAATTATTTAACTAATAGACCTTTATGATCAACTAATTTAATCAATGAAAGAATTAATTCTTATAGCACTTGTTTTATCTGAAACATTTTTTTATGGACAAAATTCAATATCAAATGATTTTCAAAAAGAGAAAGCTTGGTCTCCAGTTGGCGATAAGATCAAGACTAGTTGGGCATACCAAATTACCCCTGATAACGTTTGGCAGGATTATCCACGTCCACAAATGCAAAGGTCTAAGTGGAAAAACCTTAATGGGCTTTGGGACTATGCTATTTTACACCGATTACCTAGAGAAAGGGTGGCGCCTATTAAATACAAAGATAAAATACTAGTCCCATTTTCTTTAGAATCGAGCTTATCGGGAGTGGGTAAAGAACTTTTACCAGTAGAGGTATTGTGGTACAGAACTAAATTTGATGTCTCTCAATGGAAAGAAAAAGAGATCATCCTTCATTTTGGAGCTGTTGATTATAAATCAACTTTATACATTAATGGTAGTGAGGTCGGCACTCATATAGGGGGAAATGACCCATTTTCATACAACATCACTCGCTTTATCAATTATGAAAAAAAATTGCAAGAACTAGAACTTTCCGTTTGGGATCCTACAGATACTGGAACGCAACCAAGAGGTAAGCAAGCCCTTAGACCACGTGGAATTTGGTACTCTGCCGTTTCTGGAATTTGGCAAACGGTTTGGCTAGAACCTGTTGAAAAGACTCATATCAAACAAATCAATATTATCTCAGACATTGATCAAAAAAAAATACAAGTTGAATTTGACCTTAATAATTCTGAGGGAAATGAAAAATATTTAGTCAAAATAACCAAAGGTGAAGTTCCTGTTTTTAATCAAGCTTTTGATTCAAAACGGGTTATAAATATTGAGATACCAAATCCTAAATTATGGTCGCCCAGTAATCCACATTTGTATGATTTTGAGGTTACAGTTATCAGAAAAGAAAAAGTATTGGATAAAATAAAATCATATTTTGCCATGAGGAAAATTGCACTAGGCAAAGACAAAAATGGATTCACAAAGCTCTTTTTAAATAATCAAGAACTTTTTCATTGGGGAACTCTAGATCAAGGCTGGTGGCCTGATGGACTTTTAACTCCTCCATCGAGAGAGGCGATGGTTTACGATATGAAAGTATTGAAGAGTTTAGGCTTCAATACAATACGAAAACACCTAAAAGTAGAACCATCCATTTTTTATTATGAGGCAGATAAGTTGGGCTTTTTATTATGGCAGGACATGCCCTCTGGTTTTTTACATAATCATCATCCGCAGCAGCATGTGAGACCTGGAGATAAAGAAGATTGGAATAGACCAACTGATACTGCGGCACTTTTTAAAAAGGAGTGGAAAAATATAATTGATAATCTGAAGTTTTTCTCAAGTATTGTTGTTTGGGTCCCTTTTAACGAGGGCATGGGTCAGTTTGAAAGTAAAGAGATTACCAATTGGACTATGAATTATGACTCCACAAGATTAGTTAATGGAATAAGTGGCTGGCAAGATAGAGGGGTTGGTCATTTTATTGACCTTCATCAATATCCAGGCCCAGGGATGGAACCTCCATCCCAAAACAAGGGAAGAGCTGTGGTTCTAGGAGAGTTTGGAGGTTATGGTTTTCCTGTGCCCAATCATGTTTGGGATAGATCCAAAAAAAACTGGGGTTACAGAGTTTCCAAGACCTTAGGAAGCTATATTAAAGACTACAATGAAGTTGTTACTAACCTACACGGAGAAAGGGCAAGGGGTTTGGCAGCTGCAATATATACCCAAACCTCAGACGTGGAAATTGAAGTAAACGGTATTTTGACTTATGATAGAAAAATAATCAAATTACCCTTAGGATCAACAAAAAAAATGCACAAGCAATTGTTTAATGATTTTAAAATGGCTAAGTTTTTATTTGAGGATTCTGAGATCAATAAGACTAGAAAAAAAATATCCTACAAAGCACTTCCCTCAAATTGGGAGTTGAAACCAAAAAAGATAAGTCAGTTTAAATTGGAGGAATTTCCTGTTCCCTTAAAGGTTGGTAATTCAGTATTTTCCTATAAAGAATTTAGGATTGATCAAATCCCAGATCACTTAGCATTAAAATTTTATGGGAACGGTAATGTAAGCGTTTATATTAACGGCAAAAAGGTGTTAGAAAAATATTTACGCACTAAACGACATTACGATGACATTAATCTAACTAATTACCTCCATGCCTTAAAAATAGGAATTAATAATATTTCATTTAAAATTAATAATCCCACTGAAAATGGTCAATTTGATTATGGTTTATACACTTATTAGCATAAAGAACTTTCAAAATCTTCTCTCAATATTATTTATAGGTTTCACTATTACGAGTCTTTTCAGTCAAAGCATGAAATCGAATCAACAAAAACAAAATGTGATTTTGATTCTTGTGGATGATCTTAAGCCTAATTTAGGTGTCTATGGGGATAATTTCTCTAAAAGTCCAAATATAGATCAATTTGCAAGAGAAGGAATTCGATTCAATCTGGCTTATGCAAATCAAGCTGTTTGTGTTGCCTCTCGATATAACTTGATGTTAGGAAAAAGATCAACATCGACTGGTTTATATAGGTTTGGATTAAATTTTAGAAAGGTCTACCCTGAAATGGAAACCTTACCTGAAATTTTTAAAAACAATGGCTACCACACTGAATCAATTGGAAAAGTTTACCATGTTGGGCATGGGAACACTAATGATGAAGACTCCTGGAGTGTTCCCCATTATGATGATAAAGTTATTGAATATCTTGTTCCAGAGAGTAATAATCGAGAGCTTACCCGAGAAGAAGCATTATTCGAGAATTACAACTTATATGCAAATGAAAAAATAGATATAAAAACCCTACCTAGAGGAGCTGCATGGGAAGCACCTGATGTTTTGGATGATGCCTATGCAGATGGAAGAGTTGCCAGACAAGCAATTAGTCGTTTAAGATTTTTAAGTAAAAATCAAAGTCAACCATTTTTCTTAGCCGTTGGATTTGTTAGACCTCACCTTCCTTTTAGTGCGCCAAAAAAATATTGGGACTTATTCGATAAAGAAAAAATTCCATTACCTGCATTCGAGTTACCGCCTGATGGTGCGCCAAAATTTGCTATTAAAAAAGGTGGGGAGATTAATAACTTTAAACCTATTGATCCAACTAATGATGAACCATATAGTGAAGAACTCAAGCGGAATTTAATCCATGGTTATTATGCAAGTATTAGCTATATGGATCAGCAAATGGGACGTGTAATTAGAGAAATAAAAAGACTCGAATTGGACAAAAACACAATAATTGTTTTGTGGGGTGATCATGGATGGCATCTGGGAGATCACGGGATATGGACAAAGCATACGAATTTTGAACAATCAACAAGAATTCCTTTAATTATAAAAGCTCCAGGAATCACTAATGAAAATTCCCAGTGTGATCAAACAGTAGAAACAGTTGATTTATACCCTACATTAACAGCTTTAGCTGGCCTAGAAAGAAAAAATCCAAAACAAAAACTTGATGGAATAAACTTGAGTCCACTACTTAAAGACCCCTCTGTTTTTGTAAAAGATCATATATATCATTCATTTATCAGACAAGGAAATATGGGTGAGGCCATAAGAGACAAAAGATACAGGTTGATTCGATGGACTAATTTAAAAAACACTGACATTATAGAATACGAATTATATGACTATGAGAACGACCCACTAGAGACAACTAATATCTCTAAAAAGAATGTAAATGTTTTAAGAAAACTTATCAGAAAACTTGAGCAATATCCTCATTTTAAGAGACCTGTTAAAATGTAATAAATTGTCTAATTAAGAGATTTGTCAAAGGATTTATCTTTCTTTCGCCCAATATTAAATTCCAGAGTTCCTTCGTATTTACCAGACCGCAATGTGTCAACAAGAATTTCAATTTTTTCAGTATCTAGGGTTTCTGGAATTGTAATATCAATTTTAACAGATTGGGGAAATCTAATTGTTACACAGGATTTAAATACAATAAAAATTAAAAGAAGTATAAGCTTTTTCATAAAGTTTATGTAGTATGCAAGATAGGATTTTTAATAATTAAAAGACTTCTAATATGCTTTTGTAGGCTAATCATTATTTAATGTTTCTAGGGGTAGAATTAAATTTATTAAATTTATAAGATTAAAAAAAAACATATTATGAGTAGTAAATATTTTGGCAATAGTAAAGTAAAAGGACCTGCAAATGAAAATAACAAAAAGAAAATCAAGTCAGGAGGTTCTATGAAGGCAACTACAGCAGTTCGAAAAACAGGAAGGGGTAATTAAACACTAATGATGTAAATCAAAGTCAAGAACATTTAAGAAACTCGATTTGGTTTCTTGTTTTGATATCCCAATTAGAAGGACAATCCAAAACCTACATTCCCAATTATTAAACCATTTTCTGAAATTCCAGGAATTTCGGGGATTTCTTCCGTAGTAGTCTCTGTATAGGATGGATTGGAGTTATCTGTTGCTACAAAAGTAACTTCTTTAGGTAAATCTCCCATTCCATAGCCAACCTCTAATCTAAAATAGATGCGACCTGCTGTTTTGAGTCCTAATTTGAAATTCGTTGTGTTTAAAGCAATTTCAGCGGTTCCAGACCCAGTCTTTCCTAGGTCTAAAGATATATCATTGTAAGATGTGTCAACTTTTAAATTTGAAACACCAAGACCAAAATAAAGACCCCTTCCTTTTTCCTTAAAAAAATAGGACGCTCCAAATTCAGAAAATTTTAAGTTGGCTTCGATTTCACCATCTTTATGACTATATGAAGAATATTCAAAGTAAGGGGCTAAATGGTTGTTAAGAAATGGAAGGGTGTATTGGACACCCACCGAAGCAATATTAGGAACTCCTGCCTTTAGCCCAATGGATAACCTTTTGATTTTGTAATCAGCTTGAATTGAGTCTTGCTGAACGATAGACTCTGACGGGTTATCAGTGGTTGAAATTAAGTTTCCTATTTCTTGTGCCTGAAGAAAACTTACTTTAGCAACTAAGATTATAAAAATAAGTTTTTTCATTTCGTTTTTTATCAATTTACAAATTTTAGAAATAACTATAAATCAATATCCATCCTTCATATACTATATCTGATTAAAGGTAAGTGTTTATTGAATTTGGTATATTGTGCTATAAATCATATGAAATAATGAAAAGAACAACGTTATTATTTATTACCCTTTTCGGAATAATATTTTCTGTGCAATCGCAAATAAATCTAAAATTTGATCACCAAGCATTACCTGTAAATAATTTAAAAATCAGCGGAGATTTTTACAGAGATATTCTTGGCTTTAAAGATATTCCTACTCTGGTTGGGACAAAATATACTCACAGATGGCTTGCTAACTATGAGGGTAAAGAAATACATCTTATCTACTCTAATGAGGAAATACAAAAAACACCAAAACAAATCCATATGGCATTCAGTCCAGCGGATTTTGACAAATTTATTGATCATTTAAAAAAGAATAAAGTTGTCTTTACAAATTTTAAATTAGAGGTTGGTGTTGTTCAGGTTAGAAATGATGGAGTAAAACAAGCATGGGTAAGGGATCCTCAAGGATATTGGATTGAGATTAACTCTACAAATCAGGATTGATTAATAAATTACTCGAAGCAATTATTTTCTTTAAATTGTAATTGAGTTTTTATATTTCTAATGAAAAAGCTGATACCTCTATTTTCTTTGGTATTATTTATTTTGAGTTGTACTGAAAACGAGGGTATTGAATTGCCAACAGTGTCTACCGACCCTCTTTCAGGTCTAAATCTTATTGACAATGATTCATTGTCCTTTAGTGATAGTGTTTCATTTGCACCACTTGATCGAGACTCTTTAAACTATCTTGCGTTAGGAGACAGTTATACTATTGGTCAAGGAGTCCAAATCACAGAAACCTGGCCTAAACTCCTTGAAAACGCTATTGAAAATAAAATAGGTTTAGAAATTAATACACAAATCATCGCAGAGTCAGGAATGACAACGAAAGAGCTTATCTATGCTATAAAAGAAAGTAATATATTGGAAAGTTATGGTTTGGTGTCACTTTTGATTGGAGTCAACAATCAATTTAGAGGAATGAAAATCGATCATTTTCGAGAAGAATTTATCCAATTGATTGACCAGTCAATTGCTTTTACAAATAATAATTTTAATAGGGTATTCGTTTTATCGATTCCCGATTGGAGTGCTACTCCTTTTGGACAATCATTTGACTTTAGAAGTAATAGAATCGAAATTGATAAATTCAACAATATTATCAAGATAATTTGTTCTGAAAAGGGTATTGACTATTTCGATATTACTGAAATTTCGAGATGGGGTAGCACCCAATCTAGCTTATTGGTTGAGGATGAGCTTCACCCCAGCAAAAAAATGTATCAATTATGGGTAGATCAAATAATCACAGATGTCATAAATAAATTCCAAAATTAAAGTTTAAAAGAAAAATATCCGCTTAAGAATATTTGTGATCTTAAGAGTTAATAAGTATTTAGAAATAGGTATATTGTTTTGTAAATCAATGACTATGAAACAACTAATGCTTTTTTTATTAATAAGTATTGGTTTAAATGCACAAAATAAAGTTGGTAACTTTAAAGTATCTGATAATAAAATAATTTGGCAAAAGGTATATAATAAATCATTAAATATTAAAAGCCAAACTATAACCCTTAGGAATTTAAATATTTCAAGAAATTCAAGTAATTTATGGATAAAATCAATAAGGGGGGCTAAATTGAAGGTTGAAAAAAAGTCAAATAAAACTAGATTAACAGTTAGTGATATTTATTCAATTTCAAAACACTATTTTACATTTGGTTGGTTTTTTGGTATTGAGCAAAACGTTACCCCAAAGTATATTGAAGATAAATACTTAATGAAACAGAATTTAAAGGAAAAATTTATTAGGGAGGACGCAAAGCTCATTGACCAAATAATTCAAAGGGAAATTAAAAGTCTTTTTCAAACCGATGACGAAGAATGGTAAACTCTTCAACTTAAGAACTCAAGTTTACAATAAAATGGATAAGTTTTTAGTTGAAATGGGATATTTATCAGCTCCACCAAAATCTATCTTGAAATAATACATGTAAAATACTCCGCTTTGCAATTAAAAACTAGTAATATGCTGTGGTGGTTTGCTCCTTATCACTCTGTATAAGAAAGACTAAACTAAATTAAATTTAGGACTTAGTGTCCTTTGTGGTGTTTGATTTTAAAGGAGATTTTGCCCAAGCTAAAAACCTTTCCCTTTTTATTTTATCAAAATATTCTTGATTAAATTCTAAACTTCTTTTAATTTTTATTTTCTGATTATCCTTAAGATTTTTATGTTCTAATATCTCAGGAATTTCGCCATCGATTTCAAGCATTTCAGGCGCATTTTTTCGAACCCAATAATAAATTACACCCCTAATGAATTCAGATTGATTAGGCACAACTCCAAACCCCTGACGAGCTCCGACAGAGCGCCTTGCATTATTAATTAACATCAACATTTTGTCAGATGTCCTAATTCTTATGTTATTTTGATATTCAGAAACAATCTTTGGCATAATTAAAATTTTAAATTATCAAAAAACCGCCAAATTGAATTTGGGGGCTTATTATTAGTATCGCTTATTCAAATTTATTAAATATTTTTTAGTGGTAACACAATATAAGCTCTATTAATATTGATATATAAGTTATTAATCACTTTGAGTCAACTGTTATTAGATCTTAAACTTCTCAGCTTTGCTATTAAAAATTACAAATACACCGTAATGGTTTACTAGTTATTAAAGGTTTCTAAGAGCAAGTTCAGTAAAAAGAAAGATTCTTGAAAATTTGAACCCATCGCCATTTAAGAGGGCTATTGTGTTTAACAATGTGCTGTGTTAAAGTAGCCTATTGCGTTTGTTTTAAAAGAGAAAGTTTAACTATTAAGAGGTAAAATAAATTCATAAACAATAACTGTTATTACTACTCCTGCAATAATAAAAAGTATTCTAAAGCCTTCTAAGCCAAGTTTTTTTAAAAACCAATAATTAATTTTAAACCTTATAGATATTCTCCTATCAAGCCACTTTTTTTCAAAGCTTACCGTATTGTTTTCCATTTTATTTGATTATTAGATATGTCTAAAAGTAAGTATTTTTTTAAATTGCTATATTGTGATTTAAATCAATGACTGTAAAAAAGCTAGTACTTCTTTTACTGATAGTTTCTGTTTTTTCTTTTGGACAAACACCATACACATCTTATTATGAAAATGGTAAAATAGAATTAACTGGAGAACATTATGAGTTATATACAGAGTATGAAGTTTCTGCAGAAAGTGGACTAAACCTAAGGGAAAGTCCTGATTTAAAGTCCAAAAAAGTAGCTAAGCTACCTTTTGGATTACAGCTAAAATTATTATCCAAAACAGGGAAAGGGTTAACTGTAATTGACACTGATAAAAAAACAGGAATTAAAAAAGAAATTAAAGGGGAGTGGATAGAGGTTATTGGTTACATAGTTGTGGATTATGATAAAGAAAATATAAAACATAGATCTAACAATTCAATACTTCTCTACAAATTGGATGGTGAAGGAGGTGGTCCAGATCCTTGGCAAGATGAGAAAATATTAAAACAAACCCCACAACTTAGATTAAAAGTAAAAGGGTATGTCTTTGATGGGTTTATTGAAAAAACAAAAAGATCATTACGGAAAGGAGTTTGGACTCATTATGCTGAATCAGGAGTCATTACAAAGGAGGAATTTTATGTTGTTGAGGAATTTGACAATCCTGTTGATAGAAAAGGTGAAAAAATGGCGATAACTCAATACAACAATCATTTATTATCAATGGCGAATTTAATAAAATTGAATGGTCAGATCAAGACAATTCAATATGATATTGATGGAGGTATAACTGAAATTCTAGAACAGAATATAGAATTAAAACATCGTGACCATAATTGGGGGCCCGACAGAATATCAAATACTTTTCATAAAAATGGTAAGATCAAGTGTGTCAATGAATCAAGCGGCGGCGGTGCAGTAAATTATTGCTTAGACAAAAATGGAAAACCATTAGGTTTAAATAATTATGGTATTGGGGATGAGAGGTTAATTTTATCTGAAAATATTAGAAATTTTAAACTAACTCATAGGGTTCTACAAAAATACAGAATTGAACAGGAACAAAAACTTTTTATAAAACCTACGGAATTTGAAAATGGACGTTGGATAAGCACAGTTGATTCTCTTTCTGGAGTTGAAATTAAAAATGGAAAATGGATTATGTTTTACAAAAATGGGGAAAATGAATCTACAGATGTCTACGATTTCAAAATACGAGGAGAGTACGTAAAGATATTTGGTTCTGAACTTAAACTTGATAAATATCTGATGATAACAAATGATCGAAGTGGGACTTTAGAATATTATATAATTGAATACAGTAATAAATTATTAAGTCTAAGTTATCTACCAAGAGGTAATACTTTAAATTATAAACCTGAAATGATAAACAGATAAGGTACCCTTTTTTGGGTGATAAAATTTTAATTAACAAAACCCTCTAATTCCTCCTGTTTCAACAAACTCTTCTTGATTTTTAATACTTACAGGTGTTTTAGAAATTAGTAAATTAGACTTTAGCAATCTAATAAGAAAGGCCACATGAATATTGATCTTACAGGCAAAAATGCACTAATTGGTGGAAGCAGCAAAGGTATCGGTCTTGCCATAGCTAAACGTTTGGCAAGCTCTGGAGCAAATGTTACGCTTATGGCAAGAAATTCGACAGTTTTGAATAAGGTAGTCGGCGAATTGGATCAAAGCAAAGACCAAATTCATCAATCTTTGGTTGTTAATTTCTCTGATTATGGAATGTTTAGCAAAAAAATCGAGTCCTTTTTTGAAATAAATAATATTGATATTTTGGTGAACAATACCCAGGGTCCTCCTCCAGGTAAAGCTTTAGAAAAACAAATAATCGACTACCAAACTGCTTTTGATTTACTTTTCAAATGTGCAGTCCATACAACCAGCTTAGCTATCCCTCATATGAGAAGTCAAAGTTGGGGTAGGGTAATAAATGTCTCCTCTATTTCGGTTAAGGAACCATTAAATAACCTGGTGCTGTCGAATAGCTTACGTTCAGCATTGGCTGTTTGGTCCAAAAGCCTATCCATTGATATGGCAGAATTTAACATTACAATCAATAATGTACTAACTGGTTTTTTTGATACGGAACGTTTAGAGGAATTGAATTCATCCAAAGCTCAGCAACAAGGAAAAGAACTTTCGGAAATCAATAATCATCTCAAATCTTTAATTCCAATGAAACGTTATGGAAAAGTTGGAGAATACGCAAATCTTGTCTGTTTTCTTTCATCTGATCTGTCCGGATATATAACTGGAACAAGTATTCCGATTGATGGGGGAGTATTGAAATCTTTTTAGATAAATACAGCCTATCACAGTTAGTACAATAAGAAAAACTAATATTTTTAATAGCAACATCTTCTCAATCAGGTCCCTGGTCTTCCAACCAATTTAGCTAGCTCTATGCCTCCTAGGGCAAAAAATCTGAAGACAACTGGGACTAATTCAGGATGAAATTTAGCATGGGCAACATCACCAGGATCTCCAGGGTATCTAGCGTTGGGATCATTCATTCTAACAATTCTTTCTGTATCAGCTTTAACGCTATCAGGGCTATATAGATCTAAATCTCCAGAAGCTAGACTTTCAGAATCCTGTTTTATAGCGTCAAGTACTTCTTCCTGATAAGGAATTTTCGTTTCTCCTTCATTAGGACTCCCAGGGCCCTCGGGAACTCCTTCATTAGGACTCCCAGTCCCTTGCGGTTGACCATTGTTTTTTAAACTAAGATATACTGCAAATGCAATACCAATAGTTATTCCTGCCGCAATAAACTCCCACTTATGTTTCCAAATCCATTCTCCCCAGCTTAAGTCTTTTGCATCTTCAGCCCCGATTTCTATTTCAGGAAGCTGAGCTTGTTGTTGCATTTCCCAATAATCCCCAATATCCATTTCTTCATCTTCAGCCCTTTGTATGGTATCAGAACCTAAAGTATTCAAAAAAAGCATATTAGAATTTTGGAGGTGCTGGTTTAAATTAGTGTTAGGAACAAACTTATCTGCATTACTCTGTAGTTGAACAGTTTGATGAATTTGA
>MDTG01344637.1_pt1 | contig 15140 bp, 14 predicted proteins | sample 811421 | NCBI WGS metagenome assembly MDTG01 (sample SAMN05326645, study PRJNA326480) | marine metagenome | isolation source: seawater | place: Pacific Ocean: South East | collected 2011
AAGCGACATGAAGATAAGTACGGTAAATTAACAGCCGAAGATGTTAATAAAGTAATTGACATGGTGACTGAGATAGCTCTCAAGTAATCACTGAATGCTCGGATGGTGGAATTGGTAGACACGACAGACTTAAAATCTGTTTCGCCGAACGGTGAGTGCGGGTTCGATTCCCGCCCCGAGTACCACTTCACAATTATTACATACACCAGTAGCTCAGTTGGATAGAGCAACAGACTTCTAATCTGTAGGCCATAGGTTCGAATCCTATCTGGTGTACTATATAGGCAAGTATCTCCTCAAGCTTATACCTTGTAGAAAGAGTAACTGGTTACATGAGAGTTCAAGTCTCTTCTTGCCTACCTACCAATACTTTGTTAAATAGTTTGGATTACTAGTATTTATAACATATATTAGTGTTAACCTTATAATGTTTCCTTAAAATGACGTCTATTCAAGAAGATATTATGTATGAGATTCACAGAAAAGTGCACTCAAATAATAAGTTAAAAAAAGATTTTTATAAACAACTAAAAAAAATGGAAAGTCAAGAAAAGCATAGGTTTAAAGATGTATGTGAAAGATGGGAATATGCTTTAAATAAAGTAGAAAAAGAATAAATGGTAAGTTTAGACAACATATTTGGTTTGTTTTCACATGATAATGATGATTTATCTAGTGGAGTTAAAACCACTTATGATGATCTAAAAAAATCTCCCGTTTATTATGTTGGAATGTATAAAAAACTTGTACTAAATCATATTAATTTTAATAAAAAAGTTCTTACATTCTTTAAAAATTCTAATGGTGAATTTGACATTAATGAAATAAAAGAAGCAGGTGAATTTGTTACATACAGTAGAGCCTGGAGTTATATCAAAGACGTTGAATTGGATAATGAAACGCATATAGACGCGTTAAAATACTATTTAGACGAATATTTAATCACATCTCTTAAATTAGGAATTAGTTATTTTACTCAAACTGAAGAGTATGAAAAATGCGCATTTCTATTGAAAATCATTAAAAAAGCCGAAAGTCTTCCATCTAAGGTTGGAGACGAAATTCCATAGTCGTATATTGGAGGTACAGGGAATAAGGGAAAAGAAAATATAAGATATTAGAGAAATAAGGTACCAGGGGTATAAGGAATACCCAAATTAATTAACAAAAACAAAAATTATGGCATTACGCAATCCAGAAACTGTTAGTCGTCTATTAGAAAGGATTAATGGTTCACTAGTTAACTTAAAGTTAATAGTAAAATCTCAACAACCAGTTGAAACATTCGTGAAGAAAATAGAAGATACAGAAGAATTAATTAATCAATTAACTTCTACTTTAGAAAGAGAAGGTAACCCGTTACGAAACGGATAAATTTAAAATAAAAGTTATGACATTATCAGCAGAACAAATCCAGGCAAATTGGGAAATATTTCTTAATAATATAGAAGTACATATTACAGGAGATAGAAAAGAAAAATTATTAGAATTTTATAATAAATTTCAAGATCGTCTTATATTAATGCCTGCAGCCCATAAAAAAGAATACCATAATGCATTCCCAGGAGGATATGTTGATCATGTTAATAGAGTAGTTCGTTGTGCTCTTAAACAATATGAATTGTGGAAAGAAGAAGGTGCAGATATTACTACATTTACAGTTGAAGAACTTGTATTTGCTGCTATTAATCATGATTTAGGTAAAATGGGAGATGAAGAACAAGATTCTTATATCCCTCAAACAGATAAGTGGAGAAAAGAAAAGTTAGGTGAAGATTACATGTTTAATAATAAAGTACCATTTGCATCTGTTCCTGATAGGGGATTATTTTTATTACAATCACATGATATTAAATATAACTTTAATGAAATGGTAGCAATACAAACTCATGATGGTTTATATGACCCAGCAAATGACAAATATCTAAAAGGATGGATGCCAGAGCAAAAACCAAGAACGTCTTTACCATTTATTTTACACCAAGCAGATATGATGGCAGCAAGAATAGAATTTGAAAAAGAATGGTTACCTAAGTTTTCTAGAAATAACTTGGATACCCAAAAGAAAAATTTTACATTGGACGCCAATAAGAATAAGTCAACTAAGTCTAAAGCATTAGGTACAATAAAAAGTGAAGGACTTAAAAATATGTTAGATAATCTATGATAATAACAATAATTATACTATCAGTAATAGTCGTGGTCCTAGGATTCACGACTATTAATCTACTACGTAAGAACGAAAAACAAGAGGATATTTTATTAGGATATTTAGAATATTTAGATAATATATCTAGAGTAATAGAGGTTTCAGATGAAAAAATTAAAAAAATAGATATTAAGGGTTCATTTGAAGGTGATGACGAAATAGGTTTTTTCTTTAAAAACATAAAACAAATCCAAGAAATTCTTAATGATTTTAATATCAAGAAAATTTAAGAATAAATGGATCATATAATTGAAAAAAATAAAAGAGAAAGAAAAGGTAGAGTTTACTTTACAAAAGAAACAGAAGCAGCAATTGTAAAATATAATAACTCTACTGATAAAGATGAAAGAAGTGATTTATATCAAGATCACATACATTGGCCTTTTTATAAACTTACTCAAAATATAATCCATACCTTTAAATTTTATTATACTGAAGTTGAAAATTTAGAAGATCTACAACATGAATTGATGGTATTTCTTTTAAGTAAAATTCATCTTTTTAACCCTGACAATGGAGCAAAAGCATATTCTTATTTTGGAACAATAGTAAAAAGATGGTTAATAGTATATAATACTAAAAACTATGGTAAAAAAATCCAAAATATACAAATTACAGATATAAATAATTATTCTAATTTAGATCAATTATCCCCAGGATTTATAACTTCTCCAAAAATGGAAGAAGGTATGAATATTTTAACAGAAAAAGAATTTGAAGGAGATGATTTAGCATTACAAGGTTACAAATATGAAGATAAATTATCAGTATTTATTGATCAATTTGTAGATGATGTAACTGATAGAATTTATACTCTATTTCCTAAAGGAAATGATGCTAAAATAGCAGATGCAATTTTAGAGTTATTTAGAAAAAGAGATAATATAGATGTATTTAATAAAAAGGCTCTATACATTTATATTAGAGAAATGGTAGATGTAAAAACACCTAAAATTACAAAAATAGCCAATGTTTTATATAAAATATTTAAAGAAAAATATATGATTTATCTAGAACATGGTTATTACCCTCCCTCAAAGGCTTAATTTAGTGATATTTATAACCAAAAATTATGAGCCAACTAGATTCAATTATATTTGGGGATAAAAAATTTTCTGACATATTGGAGGAAATTTACAACAACCAAAAGAAAAAATCAGAACAAGTAAATGCTTTAATTTCAGAATTAAAACCTTTAGTTCAAGAAATAGGAGATGCTACTCTTATAGTTCCATTAATAAAAGAATATATGGAAATTGGAGTAAAAAATGATGATGCCTTAATTAAAATGGCTACTATTATTCAAAGAGCAGTTAATACTGTAAATGAAGATGGTGGTTTTGGTATATCTGATGAAGAAAAAGAAGCATTATTAGCTGAAATGGATAAACTTCAAATTAAAAAAGAAAAAGAGTAAAAAATGCCTATTAAACCAGTATCAGGACTTAGTAGTTTAGACAAAACATCATCCCCAAAACAGGGAGGTCTAAATGTATTCTCAGGTAGAGTTATAGCAACTATGCTTGATGATCAAACAAACTCCAAAGCATTTAAACAATTTGGAGAATGGAGTTCTATAGGTTGTATCTTTTTTGATAAATTAAATCAACCTAATCCTAATACACAATTTACTACTGATAATTTTGCTAGAGCTTTATTTCCAAACCAATCAATAATTCCTCTAGAAAATGAAATTGTTTATATTATAGCTTTACCTAATAGTGATGTTCAGACTAATGTAAATGAGGTATCTTATTATTATTTCCAACCTATTAATATTTGGAATAGTGTACATCATAATGCAATTCCTGATCCTATTTTAGGTGTTTTAGTACCTCCCTCTCAACAGCAAGATTATGAACAAACAGAAGGAGGAGCTGTAAGAAGAGTAACAGATGGTGGTACTGAAATTGATTTAGGGGATACATTTCAAGAAAAATTAAGTATTAGAAATTTATTACCTTATGAAGGAGATAATATATTTCAAGGTAGATGGGGTAATACTATTAGATTAGGATCAACAGTTAAATCACCTGTAATATCAAATCCTTGGTCACGTGATGGAGAAGATGGGGATCCCATTATTATTATAAAAAATGGTCAACATGAAGAATCAACAGATCCTTGGGTACCACAAGTAGAAGATATTAATACAGATAAATCAAGTATTTATTTAACTTCCACACAAGCTATTCCAATTGAAGTAGCAAGTAAAAAATATGATTCATATTTCTCTCAACCTACATCTACAGATAAATTTACAGGAGAACAAGTAATACTAAATTCAGGTAGAATATTATTTAATTCTAAAGATGATTCTATTTTACTATCATCTGCCAAAACAATTAATTTAAATTCCGTAAATAGTATTAATTTAGATTCACCAGAAACTATAATTCAATCTAAAAAAGTATTATTAGGAGATAAATACGCAACAGAACCAGTAATATTAGGAGATAAATTTTTAGCTGATTTTAAAGACTTATGTACTAAAATTGTATCATTATCAAATGCATTATCAACTCCTATTGGTTCAGGACCTCCTTGGGCTATTAATGGTGCTATTCCAGCACCTGCAACCCAAACATTATCTTCAGCCCAAAAAATGATAGGAAGAATTGAACAATATAAATCAAAAATAAGTAAAAGTAAGTAATGGGTTTAGAAAAATTAGTAGTAAAACAGGTAGTAAAAGTCGCTAAAGATACTGGTCGACTTGAAAATACTATAGATACTATGAAAAATAAACTCATAGATGAGGGTATTAGTGTCATAGAAAAAACAGGTATAAATCCTGCTGATTTACCTTTTTCACCACAAGCTTTAATGAATGGTGAAGTTTCAAATCCTTCTCAATTACTTACTCCTGAAGTAATATGTAGTCAACAACCATTAACTAATAAACAAAAAGCAGATGCTACTAGAGCAATAGATAGTACACTTTTAGCAGTAAATCAAATAATAACTAGTAAAAATCAAATAGCAGGAGCATTAAATGTTATAAAAACTCCTTTAAATACTATAACTACAACAGGACAAACTTTAGGAAGTATAATATCAACTGTAAAAGCAGCAGTAAAAGTTATTAAAGCAATACCCCTTCCAACAGCAATTATCCCACCATCTGGAGGAATTGGTATACCAATAAATGTGTTAACAATTCTATCTGATTCTTTAGATCAATTAGATAAATTATTAACTTACGGTAAAGGAGTAACAAAAGTAATACCAGAATTAACTGGAGGAGTTGTTAAAATGATTAACACTACAGTTGCAGGGTTAAATAAATTAGATGATACTATACTACCTGTTGTTACTACAATGTCTTTTGTAAAGACTATAGTTGAAAAAGGAGATTCATGTCCTAATTTATCACAAGGAGATATAAATGAAGTTCAAACTGCTTTATCACAAGATATAAATGAATCTGTTGAAGCTTCTGGTGATTCATCTGATCCATCTACTAATGATGCAACTAATCAGGGATTAATAGATGCCATGCAACCAAATAGTGAACCTCCTTTAGTATATAGGGGCTTTACATTAACATTAGAAGAAAATCCCAAAAATGAATTTTCATTTCCCCAAAGAAGAATTAAAGGATTTAGAAATTTTTTAGAAACAAATACTGGGGAAGAAGTATTTGCAGCAGGTGATAAATTTCAAACTCAAATAACTCAAAAAACATTATATAATTCACCTAAAGGATTAAATGCAGATGATTTTTCTTATAGTTCATCTGTTTCTGTTTTATTTGATGAAATGAAATATAAAATTGATGGTTTTTTAATATCTCTAAGATTTGGATTATCAGCAGCAAATGATTTTGATAGAAACGCGGGTGCTGGTAATTTTACTGATGATCAAGAAGCCGCAGCGGATGCTCTTGGATTAGATATTATAGTAAATGGTTATCAACAAATGAATCCAAGTTCAAATTTTTCACAACAAGCATATGAAAACACTCCAGTTACAGGTCAAATATTAGCATACACCCCATCTAAAGTTGGATTTAGACTTGATGCAGGTAGTTGGAAATCTAATCAACTTAGAGGAAAACTTACGATTACTAAAGGAGGCAAACCAGTTGAAACTAAACAACTTTATTCAACAGGAGCCAAACCGGCAATTGATAAAACCGGTATTGTAGAAACTGAGTTTGATTTAGTAGAAACAGGCCAATATGATTATAAAATGGAAATACTATTCAATTATATTAATCCTCAAAGGAGCAATGTATTTGAACAGCTTTTAAGTTTTACTGTAACAGAAATTTAAAAAGTTTAATAACGTAATATTTATAAATAAAATGAAGACATCAGCATTAAAATCTATTATTAAAGAAGCAGTAAAAGAAGCTATTCAAGAAGAATTGAAAGATATATTACTGGAAGCTGTTAAGACTCCTCAAGTTGTAACACAAGTACCAGTAAATGAAGTAAAAACCCAACCAACTCCTAATTTACCCCAAACCCCTACAATGTCAGCAGTTGATAAAAGAGAGGCATATAAAAATATATTAGGAGAAATGAGTGGTGGAGGTGTATACAATTCACAATATGCTCAGAGTTTTAAACCTGATGCAAATATGGATGCAGCGAATGGAACATTACCTGCTGGGGAAGTAGATATGAGTCAAATAATGGGATTAATGGATAGAAAATAATGGCAAGAATTATACAAAGTAAATTTCCTATAGATCTACAAAAAAGTAGAGCAATTGGTTTTGGTTTTCCCTTAAATGGGGATGCTGTCTTTGTACCTACATATTTTACTAGAGATCAAATTAAAGCTAATATGGTTAATTATTTATTAACTAATAAAGGAGAAAGAGTATTTAGACCTAATTTTGGTGCTGATTTAAGGAATTTATTATTTGAAAATATATTAGATGTAACAAATGAAGATTTAAAAAGTACAATACAAAATGATATTATTCAATTTTTCCCAAGTGTAGAAATAAAAGAAATTCAATTTAATAATGAACCAGATGAAAATACAGTTAATTTTACTCTAACATATCAAATTGTTAATTTTGGAGTAGAAGATGAAATAAACATATTATTACAATAATGATAGTCAACAAATTAAATAGAGATATAAGATATATTGATAGAGACTTTAATACTCTAAGGAATAACCTAATTCAATATTCAAGAACATATTTTCCAAATACATACAATGATTTTACAGAAACATCAACAGGTATGTTATTTATGGAAATGGCTGCTTATGTAGGAGATGTTTTATCTTTTTACCTAGATAACCAAATACAAGAAACATTTATTCAAAAAGCTAGACAAACTGATAATTTATTTGCTTTAGCTTACTCTTTGGGTTATGTACCTAAAGTAACTACAGTTGCTACTGTAGATTTAGATTTTTACCAACAACTACCAGCTAAGTTAGAAAATGGAGATTATGTTCCTGATTTTGATTATTCTTTAGTAATACCTGAAAATACTCAAGTTGTTTCTAATTTAGATTCAAAGATGAAATTTTTAATTGAAGATGCAGTAGATTTTCAATCATCTAGTTCTTTAGACCCTACAGAAGTATCTATATACCAAATATCAGGAGTTAATCCAACATATTATTTACTTAAAAAATCAAGGAAAGCAATATCAGCTACAATTAATACACAAAGATTTACTTTTAATAATGCTATTAAATTCGATACAAGAAATATTAATGCAACTAATATAATTGGAATATTAGATGTAGTAGATTCAGATGGTAATATATGGTATGAAGTACCTAATTTAGCCCAAGAAAATGTATTTAATTCAATAAGAAATACAAATGTAAATGATCCAAATTATTCAATAGACACAGAAGTACCTTATTTATTAGAATTAAAACCAGTACAAAGAAGATTTGCTACAAGATTTTTAAATGAAAATACATTACAGTTACAATTTGGTGCTGGAAGTACTAGATATATAGATGAAGAAATAGTCCCAAATCCCGATAATGTAGGATTAGGATTACCTTTTGAAAGAACAAAATTAACAACAGCATTTTCACCTTTAAATTTTGTTTATACTAATACTTATGGTATTGCTCCTTATAATACTACTTTAACTGTTAGATATTTAACTGGAGGAGGTGCTGAATCAAATGTTGAAGCAGGTACATTAACAGCTGTAGATGAAACAAATGTAACATTTATAAACCCAGATTTATCAAATACTACTTTAGCAAATTCAATATTTAATTCAGTTGCTGCTAATAATGCAAGAGCAGCTGATGGTGGAATGGATGGAGATACAGTTGAAGAATTAAGACAAAATGCTTTAGGTAATTTCCAAAACCAATTAAGAACAGTTACAGCTCAAGATTATTTAGTAAGAGCATTATCTATGCCAGCTAATTTAGGGGTAGTAGCAAAAGCTCATGTTCAACCTAATAAAGTAGGAGAATATGAAGCAGGAACACTTCCAGCAGTTTTAGATTTATATGTTTTAACATATGATATAAATAAAAAATTAAGAACAGCATCCGATATTTTAAAAAGAAATTTACAGACATATTTAGCTGAATATAGAATGATAAATGATTCTATTGTTATTAAAGATGCGTATATAATTAATATAGGTATTGATTTTGATATTATAGTATTACCTAACTATAATAATTCAGAAGTAATAACTAAATGTATAGATTCATTAACATCATATTTTGATATTGATAAATGGCAGATTAATGAACCTATTATGATGAAAGATTTATCAATCTTATTAGATAAAGTTGAAGGAGTGCAAACAGTAAAAAATGTAGTAGTTAGGAATTTATCAGGAGAAAGTTTAGGATATAGTAAATATTCATATGATGTACAAGGATCTAATTTAGATAATGTAATTTATCCATCAATTGATCCAATGGTTTTTGAAGTTAAGAACCCAACACAAGATATTAGAGGTAGAGTATCACCATTATAAAAATAAACTATGGCAATATATAAAATTTTTCCAACAAAAGATGCTTCACTTTACACCCAATTCCCTAATCAGAATACGGGTCTTGATGAAATCTTAGATATGTCTACATATGTTAAAGAGGGTAGAGGTCAAACAAATAGAGCATTAATTCAATTTTCATCTACAGAAGTAGTTGATACTATAGATAATCTTGTTGGTAGTGGAACATCGTTTATTAATGGTACTGTACTACCAGCTTTTAGTACAACAGGTGGTGTACCACTTCAAGGAACACCTGGAACATATAATAATGTGGTTATAGATGGAGTAAGTAGTGGAGCTGATAATGCTTTAGCAACTGTGGTAGTTGATGGAGCAGGTGAAATATCAAGTGCTACTATTACAAGTACAGGATCATTTTATAGAAGAGGGGAACAAATAAGAATAGACGCAGGAAGATTAGGTACTAACCAACTAAAAACACAAACAGTAGCAACATTACAATATGCTGATCTAGATTATGGTGCAGCATTAAAAATGAGTGCTGCGGTAGTTACAGGCTTAAACCAAAATTCAACAATAGAAGTATATCCAGTTTCTTCAAGTTGGAATATGGGAACAGGAAAATATTTTGATAAACCTGAGACAGGAAATGGATGTAGTTGGATTTGGACATTATCATCAGGATCTGTTACTGCTGGTAATGATGATAAATGGCAATTAACTGGATTTGCAGTAGGTGCTCCTTATGCAACAGCATCTTATTCATCTAGTATGGAAGGGGGAGGAAATTGGTATTATGCTGACCCATCAGGTGTAGATTATGAATTTAAACAATTATTTTCATATAGTAATCCAATAGATATAAATATTGAAATTCAAAGATCAATTGATCAACAATATAAATATGAAATAAATCCTGCAACAGGACAGAAAAATGATGGTTTTATAGTTAAACAGACTGGCAGTCAAGAATTTTTAAATGATCTTAACACCCAAGCTACTTTTAGATATTTTTCTATAGATACAAATACTATATATCCTCCTATGTTAGAAATAAAATGGGATGATTTTAATTTTAATACAGGTTCATCTAATAATGATATATTAACACAAGCAGAATCATTCATATCAGTATATAATAATAAAGGTACTTATTATTCTGGAAGTGTTGCACGATTTAGATTAGCAGGAATACCAAAATACCCAGATGTAGTGTTCCAAACTGCATCTTTATATACTACAAATTTTTATCTTCCACCACAAGTTTCTTATTATGCTATAAAAGATACAGATACTAATGAAATGGTTATTGAATTTGATAGTAAGTATACTAAAATAAGTGCTGATCAAGTATCTAGTTATTTTGATGTTTATATGAATGGGTTAGAACCTGAAAGGTATTATACTATTCTAATAAAAACTACATTAGATGGTACAACCCAAGTATTCGATGAAGATATAATGTTTAAAGTAGTAAATGGTGGATAATGGAGTATAATAATAACAATCAAGCTGAAATGGCAGCTAATTTCGCAGATAAGCCAGCTGTAGGAAATCAAGATCTTCTTCCAGATGATAATTTTATGCCTTCTAATGAAGCTAATACTTCTTTAACATTAGTTAGAACGGGATTTAATAAAGAGGCATTTGACGCTACATTTAGTACTGCTTTTACACAATTAGGAGTTCCAGAACAAGATTTAAGTTTTTTTGACCCAAATTTGGCTACCGTAGATGATTTTTTTACCATATACAGCAACTTGTTTTTTTTAATACCTAAATTTGGAGAAATAAACTCACATGAATATTTAGTAAAAGAAAGTAGTGAATATATAGAATTTCAGGCAAATCAGGCTGAAATACAAGCTTTATTGGATGAAATAGCAGAATTAAGAGAAACAAACTTACAATTACAAATAGATATGGCTGAAATATTAACTACAAAACAAACTATAGATCAAGCAATTGAAGATGTAAATAAAGCTGAAGAGGAAGCACAAGGATAAAATTAAAAAATGGCAATAAATAATCAAATACCAGTTTCATCATCAATCCAGCAAGTTAACCCTGGATTTTTATTTAATGATGGTTTTGAACTTGAAAATAGTTCACTGATCCCTAATCAGCAGTATTCTGGGTCCTTTACACAAGGTGTAAATAAAGTTGAATTTTATGTTTATGATTCTCAAAAACAAGTTCAATATTCAGATTATAATTTTGTCGAATATCAAATAACCCAAAATTCAGATCCTAATTCTACAAAAACAGCTGAACCTCAGTTTTATACTCCAGATCCAGAATTACCATCTACAAATATTATCAACGTAAATCCTGAAACAGACATATATAATGCTGGGTATACAAATGGAGTTTTATATGGTGTTTATAATTTTATTAATGAAGAATTAAGTTCATCTAATGATAATAGATACTATATTGATGAAATATCAGGAGATAGAACTGAAATTAGAATAAAATCTAACTACATTTCAGGTGATGAAATGTTAGAATCATATGTTCAATTTGAAGAAACATTAAATGCTGTTGATTATTTTGATGAATTTTATATTACATTTGGTCAAAATGAATACCATATAGGTGTAAATAGTCAATTTGTTCCTGCAGACCAAAATAGTGAAAATCGAAATGATGCCTCAATATTAATAAAATTATTTGATGCCTTACCAGGCGAATATCAAGTATTAAATGAATTATATATTGTTACAAAAACAGCCGAAACACAAGTATTTGAGGTTAATTTTGTAGAAGATTTAAGTGTAATAGATGATAGTATATCTTTAAGAGGACCTAATGTAAATTTAGATATTAAAGATTTTATAAATAATTCAACAACATATAAAAATAAAAATGAATTATTAGGTACAAATTCTAGTGCATCTAAAGATCAAACAACATTACTTTTAGACCAAAAAGGAATTTCTTTAACCCCACATTATTCAACTTCTTCATTTGATCAATTTGTTAATTTTTCATCAGCAAAACAAAGAACACAAAACTTTTATGAAAAAGTATCTAGGATTCAATCGTATCAAGATGATATAAATGCAATAAATCCAATAACATCATCAAATCCAACTTCTCAAGTTTCAAAAAGTATAGCTAGTTTATATACTAAAATTGAAGAAGAAATTAAAGCATTTGATGGTTGGGATTATTATTTGTATTATAACACAGCTTCAGATTCATATCCTAAAGATTTATCTGATCCTAATGTATTTCCTTATCCTTTATTAAACACTGGAAGTACAACAGTATTAAATTGGTTAGGTAGTGATGTAGAAAATGATCAATATTATGGTGGTGTTTTACTTTCAGCATCTAGATATGATAATGATAATCAAAATTATTTATATTATACAATACCTACTTTTATAACAGAACAAAACAATAATGACAACTATGTAGAATTTGTTAATATGATAGGCCAATCATTTGATGAATTGTGGTTGTATACAAAAACAGTAACAGCAAAATTAAATACTACTAATGTATTAGATGAAGGTGTTCCTTTAGCATTAGCTGATGATGTAATAACATCATTAGGATACACAGGATTTGGAAATAATTATAATAATCAAGATAATTTTATAGGATTAGCGGGTAATGATGATGGAATTTATGTGCCACCTACAGGAAGTGAATTAATTACAGATTATATTGCTATTAATAACGGCCAAATAGTTAATTATTGGCAGACAGAATATGCATGGGAAGATTATGTAGAACAACTTATTGAAAAAGGATTTCCTTATCCTATAGATAAAGTAAGTAAAGAAATATTTAAGCGTCTTTATCATAACATGTCTTATCTTGTTAAGAAAAAAGGTACAATATCTGGATTAAGACAATTAATTAATATTTGGGGTATACCTAGTACTATATTAAGAATAAATGAATTTGGAGGTAAAAATAAAGACCAAACTGATGATTATGATTTATGGTATGATAGATATAGTTATGCATATACTCCAGTAGCAAATTCATATAGAGCTAGTGCTTCAGCTGTTATACCTTGGCAACCTTTATATAGAAATAAAATAGCAGATGCAGCAGATGTTGTTCCTGATGGAGTAGCATTTAGGTTTAAAACAACGGGTTATCCTTCATCTTCATACGCTGGAAGTTTTAATTCACAATCATTAGCAGTAAAAAAATCAAATGGGTTAAATGATAAAGAATTTGATTGGGGTATAATGTTAAACTATACAGGATCAACTTCAGGTTCATATCAAGGAGCAGGAAACAGTGATTATAGAAATTGGGCAGAAATGAAATTTTATATTTCAGGTGCAGCTGCTGATGGAGGAAATGCAGTATCAGATCCTATTTATTTACCATTTTTTGATGGTGGTTGGTGGTCAGTTTTATTCCAAAGAAATCAACACGTAGATGTTACTAATAATTCAAATAGAGTAACTTATACATTATATGCTAAAAACAAAATATATAATGGAAATGATGGTAATAGTTTAGGGTTTGAAGGATCTGCTAGTATAGATGCATTTGATGTATCACAAGGAGGGGTTTATGGAACAGGATTATATGGTACAGCTTTATATGGAGCTTCAATATCAGCATCTATAAATTATGCTTGGAATAAATTTGGGGTTGATCCAAAAGATGGTGTTTACCTTGGAGGAAGAATTAACGGTGCTGAGGTAGGAGGTCTTGTAACTAATATAGCAGGACAAGCTTTCTCAGGATCATTTCAGGAATTTAGATATTATTCAAATGATATAAGTGAATCTGTATTTAACGATTTTGTAATGAATCCTGAATCAATTGAAGGTAATTTTATAACGGGATCAGAATCATCTTTTGATATAGTAAACTTTAGAGCACCTTTAGGAAATGAATTAGAGCATTTATTCTCGGCTTCTTATGCAGTAACAAATTCAGGATACTTAGAATATATTTCTTCTTCCCACCCTGCTATTACAGCTTCTGCCGATTCATTAATTACAGCTTCATTCTTAAATCCTGCTGATGGATCAGTTACCTCAAGTTATTATATAAAATATGAAGAAAGTCCAAATGTAAGGATATTTAGTAAAACTAATGTAGAAACTTACTTTTTAGATCAAGCAGCAATTGGGTTTAGAAATAGAATTTCAAATAAAATACAAAATACAAAAGATCTTAATTTTGGAACTGTTTTATCAGGATTAGTTAGTATAGAAAAAGATCCATTTATAAGTCAAAGTTACACAGAAAATTTAAATCAATTAGAAGTAGCATTTTCACCACAAGATGAAATTAATGATGATATTATACAATCATTAGGATATGGAGCAATTCAAGAAATATTAGCTGATCCTAGATTTAGTACATCATCAGCAGATTATTACCCTGAATTACGAAACATTGCAAAAGATTATTTTAAAAAATACGCAGGTAGTAATGTATTTGATTATTTAAGACAAATAAAATATTTTGATGATTCATTATTCAAGGCAATAAAAAACTATGCACCCGCTCGTACTAGTGTGTCTACAGGTATTGTAATACATCAAAACATGTTAGAACGTAATAGATACCGACAACCACAAGTTGATTCATATACTACACAATCTTACGCTATAACGAATATACCTTTAACTGCTCAAAATTTAGAGTTAACAGGTAGTGTTGAAATGTATGAATTAACAGGTAGTGCAGGAGGTAGTGTAAATAAATATAATGTATCAAGTTCACAATTTGGTTACTATACTCTTGAAACAACAGCACCTGAATTTGTTGCAGCAGGTGGTTATAGATGTATAAACCATTTAGTACCATCAGTGGTATCAGCTCCAAATCAAAACCCAGTAGAAATGTATGGGGATTTATATGCTGATCAACAAAATGATTTATTTGATCATTTACCTTCAATAGACCCACCAACATCAGGATATTTAAGATCTACAAAACCAGTAAAAGCTGCTTTTAGTTTACAAATAACAGGAGGTCCTACTATAACAGGAGTTCAATTAATAATATCATCATCT
>MDTG01027408.1_pt1 | contig 15138 bp, 10 predicted proteins | sample 811421 | NCBI WGS metagenome assembly MDTG01 (sample SAMN05326645, study PRJNA326480) | marine metagenome | isolation source: seawater | place: Pacific Ocean: South East | collected 2011
AGGCGGGCGAGGAGACGGCGGACACAGAAGCAGCGTGAAGGCAGCCAGGCGCGGTATGCGCGCTCGAAGGCGCGTAAAGCGCAGGACGTCCGTCTACGTGCCAAGGCTATGAAAGAGTACCTCGACAGTCTAAAGCGTGAGCTCGCCAAGAAGCACTCCGACCCTGTCAAGCGTGACCAAGAGTATCAGGCCGTTCAAGACGCCATGAGGAGCCCATTTCTTGACGCAGAGATGCGCGAAGCGGATAGGGCCAAGCAGCGCAGCCACAGCCACCGGCGTAGGCACCCCAAGTCCGTTGCCACGGTTAGTTTGGGTGGTGTATTCGACGAACCGCTTGTCGGTCCTAAAAGCAAGAGCAAGAGGCAGAGCCGCCGCAAGGAGAAGTCTGGCTCAAGCTCGCCTCGAAAGATATTTCCCGCCCACGTCATGTCGGTCGAAGACGCGTTCCCTATCTACCCGGCGCGACCGCATCTTACTGCAGCGGAAGAGAAGGAGTCCGCGGCCAGGGGAAGGGCCTCATTTGAGGAGGCAGTCCGTCGCGGAGAGATCATCACGGGGAACCTGGAAGAGAACAAGGGGGAAGGTTACAGGAATTACCTGGATCGCCTCGAGAGGAGGATGGAGCATCCTGGGGCCACAGTGGACATAGGCCATGGCGATCTCATATTGCCCATTAAGCATGAGGATGCCCAGTGGGCACTTCGGTCAGGGAGAGGTAGGGTACGCCTGCGCCCCGGTATGATGCATGTACCTGCAGTGTCCTCCAAGATGGGTGGTCCCACGTATCTTGAGCGACACACAGGGACAGGACGAGCCGTGGGTCGATCGCAGCGCTCTGATGGACGCAAGAAGAAGAAGGAGCCGGGTAGGTACGTGCGGATGTGGAATCTGAAGCCTGGAGACTTAGGCCAGTAAATTAGGTTCCAGGCCGCCACCGCACGGCCTTTGCGTGAGGCAGCGCATAGTCCTGTCTAATGAGCGCCTGGAAGAATGATGTGTGACCAAACACGGCTACTTTCTGGTAACGGTGTTCGACCCCCTCCAGCCACGCGCGGAACTCACGTACCCGTGCCATGAGCTCCTCCTGCGTCTCTTCGCGACATGGGTTCCAAGTGTCTTGAGATCTGCACAATCGATTAGGAGTGTGGAGTCCATTAGGGAACTCACGGATGCAATCGAGGATGACAATGGGGACATCCTGGTAGGCTTCCATGACGATGTGCGCGGTCTCCTGTGCACGCCGCAAGGGGGATGTCAATGCCACATCGGGCTTATCCGGTAAACTGCACCGTCGCGCTTGGCCCTGCCCGCGCGCTGTAAGATGAGAATTGGTGTGCTTATCATCGAGGTAGGCGGCCTCCCCGCGCTTGCGGTAGTCTACATTGTGGGTCGCTTCTCCATGGCGTATGAGCAAGAGCTCCATGCGTTACATGTGGAGTTGAAACCTGCCTATACGGAGTTCGCTCATATTCCAACATGACTTGCGTTCAGACAGGTGATGTTGTCCTCTTCAAAGGCGAACAGGGGCTGCTGGATAGGGCGATCAGCTGGTTCACAGACTCACCGTACACCCACGTTGGCGTTGTCCTGTGCGATCCGCCCGGGCTTCCCCCTGGACCCTATGTGATCGAGAGCAGCGTGGAGTCGGTTCCTGACGCGGAATCAGGCAAGAAGACACTCGGTGTACAGATTCAGCGCCTGGCGACGATCTTATCAGCCCACGGTACAGCAAGCGTCCGTCACCTCGAACGGGAGGGTAAGGCTCCTGATCTCGCGCCCCGGCTAGCGGCGGCGTTCAGAGCGGTCGATGGCCGTCCCTACGACATAGACGTGTGTGATTGGCTGAAGGCAGAAGTACGAGTCCACTGTCCGGACATGGTATGGGAGCAACGGGACGACACCTTTTGGTGTTCGGCCCTTGTGGCCTACTTCTACGTGAAACTTGGACTTCTCCCTCCTGGTCTTCCTTGGACGCTGGTGAGTCCAAAGGAGTGGGGACCGGGAGGTTGCCTTGAAAAAGAGTTCATCCACTGCGAGCTAGGAGTGCCTATGGCGGGTCCGTTTCATGCGGGCCCTGTCCCGTCGTGACGCGCCACGCCTGCGTGGCCTGCGCCGGGCGCGCGTCCGTCTACCTCTCCGCTTTCGGCGGGGGCGGGCGCCGCCCATTTTCGAAGTTGTCCCCATCTGTCCTGCCTTCAGCTTACTCAGTTGCGATTCCAGCTCGCGTTGGCGACGGCAGGGCTGATCCAACGCGGCGATGTCCAGCTGGAGTTGCTCTCGCATAAGGGCGGTGCTTGTAGTCACATTGATCATCTCGTCGATCATGGGGTCGATAAGCGTGGTTACAAGTGCCGTATGGAGAGTCCCCCACTTCTTGCATTTCCCCCTGATGCACGGGAACCATATGTTCGTCGCCTTTTTGGCCCACTCTGTCCCCCACTTTACAACGAGCTGGTACCGCAATCCGAGGATTCTGGCTGCAAGATCCGCAAAGCTGTCCGAACTTGCAATTGAGTTGAGAATCGATCGTTCCGGAACGAGCACGTCATCCAGCACCTCCTGGATGGACATCACATGGCCCTGGAACTCCTCCTGCACTCGCGATCGTTGCAGCCATATCTGCTGCACTTGTGCGCGCGCCTCCTCCATTGAGTACACTGGGGAAAAATCATATGATATGGCTATGGCTCCATATCATATATACGGCGGTGGGGATTACGCCTGTTCGACCTCAACAACGTCATAGTTCGCGGCCTCCGACGCGACATTTACTGCCGTCGCCGCCTCATCAGGCTTATCACGCAAGGGGTAGTTGATCGCAAACATCAGACGCGCAGGCGGGAGGTCAGCCACGTAGTCCGTGACAGTGCCACGGTGCACCTTCCGACCCTCCTCGCGGAGCCTGCTCAGATAGATCTTGTGAAGCCCGCGCACGTGAGGCAGCAAGTGCCTTTCCACCGCATCGTCGCCGCCGCGCATCGGGCGGGCCTGGATGTACGACGAATGCAGCTGCTTTATAAAGGCGGCTACCTGCTTGCCGAACGCCTCGAATGCTTCACGGTCCTCGGGATAGAACCGCAGGTATTCATCAACCCTCCCCTCCTTTCGCAGGACCAAATACCGATATTGCTCCTTGGGGTGGTTGCCCCGAAGCTGACGCACTGCTTCGTAGTTCGGGTTGCACGCGCGCGCTCGGGCGCCGGTTTCCTTGTCCCGGAACATGACTCCTGGAATTGTATGCTTGGTGGTGCTCCCGGCATACACAATCCGGGCTGCCTCGAAGTCCGAAATCGGCCAGGACTCGGGAAACCGGATGCTGGTATCGGCAAGGAGCGCCTTGAGGGCATCTGATGCCGGGAGGCGGGTGGCTGCGCGCGTGTCTTGATCAATCAAGTAGCGGTCCACAATGTAGAGCTGGGGTACGCGGATCCGGGAGACGATGCGGTTTTCAGGATGCTGGAGCACGAAGGAGTAGCAACAGTCTTTAGGCAAACGGTCGAAGTCAAGCCCGGCCAGCCCAGCCGTCTCCAGGAACATATGCCTGAACGTTGGAGCTCCGCGATAAAACCAATTGCGCGCACCGACGGTTCCGCGAGTCGCCAGCCGCCAGTCACCTTCGTCATAAAACAGGTTCACCATGGTGCCCTCGATGATCTCCTCAGCAACGCAGGTTGACGCCGCATGGTGCGCGGCAAACCGCTCCATGGTCTCGCCGCGCGGCGGCGCAACGCAAACGATTTTCCCGGCACGGTGGATGACGGATCGAAGATGCCCTACCGCCGCTCCATGCTCTTCGTCGCGGATCGGGCGGGTATACTGGAGTACAGTGTACTCTAGATCACCCTCCCTCCATATGTTTTCCTTGAGATGGAACTTGGATAGGGTCGCCTTCCGGTCTCCGGAGGCGTCATACAACTCGTCTACAGGTACGCCGCCAATGCGCGCTAGCTCGAGCATCTGATAGAACCAGCCACCTCGTCTTTAACCCCTCTCCAACCGGGTTCTGCGGCTCGCCCTCCATTGGGGAAATATCTGACCGTACTATAAGGTTATGGCAAGCGGTGGGCTCGAGTTACAATTGGGGGATATCGTACGAGTCATTGCCCCAGGACACGGTGTCATTTCAGACGATCCCTTGTTCGTGAAGGAGTTCGGGGAGACGTGGATTCGCATGGTGGGACGGGACAACACGGTAGTGGATCTGCCGTTGAGAGAGAACGGGACACTGAAGGACGAGCGCATCCAGGCGATTGAACTCCTAAGCCGGGCTCCACCTGATCAGGCCGGATACGCGAGACAGAACGGCCTAGTACCAGGGAGGTGGGTGGATCTGCACTTTGGCGGGGATCGGCCTATGATCGTGACGGGCCAAATTGTGGACATCGACGAGGACCAGATCGAGGTCAAGGTCCTGGACGGTGGGAAGCCATTGTTCATCGATTTCGCTTATAGAGGGGTCCCGGAGGATGTGCCTCTGGACCGCATAGACATTCGCGACGCACCAGCCTCACAGGCGGAACAAGCGGACGCGTCCATCGTCCCGGAGGGCGAGGGTGGAACGGCAGGAAGTGCCGCGGGTCAGGGCAATGATGGAGCAGACGAGGACCCCGACTTGGAGTTCGACGTGGGGGAGATGCCTGTAGGTGAGGCGCCCATCGACCTCCGTGCGCAGGTGCTAGCCCCTGATGAGATCGCGATTGGAGGAGATCTCGACGCAGTGACGCAAGTTGTGGACGTCCCTGATGCGGAGCGGAGGTTCGGTCTGGCCCAGCAGACAACTGACCTACTCGATGACATGCTCGCCTCCCTTTCTACGAGCCAGCGTACGCCGGCCGCGGTAGACGCTGTGCACAGACTGATCGAGAGGTTCAGAGAGCTCCGCGAGGAGTACTCTGAGTTTCGGTCCGATGGCCAGGTGTCCAAGGTCGCTTCGCGCGGCGCGGACTACAAGCCAGTCATTGATGCACTCCGGGATCTCGAAACCCCTGTCTACTGGGCCATACCCATCACGAGAAACAGGAAGAAGCTCTATGACGTAGAGACAGAGGAGGCGCAGGAGTACGACGACGTAGTCCCCTTAACTCAGGCCGACACACGCACCGACGAGAGTCGGATTATTGAGGCGTTTCGCGAGGACACGGTGCAGACCGGCGTGAATCGTTACGACACTATGCTGCGGGATCTAGCCCCGTACCTCTGCCCATGGACACTCCCGGGCCCTGGTGAGCCGCCGACACTTCTATCCAGCCACGTCGATGCCCCAATTACGGCGGTTGTAGACAACCTGGGGGATATGCGCAGCACGGTAGTGGCCGACGGGCGGATCTCGCAGAAGCGGTATTTCGTGCAGCCGCACGCTCCGGGTCTGGACGTACTGAAGGTTGTCAGGCATGCGGGCGGAGAAGTGACGTACAAGCAGCAGTCCGTAGTCCCAGGGGATCCCATCGCCGCAACAGGCCTTCTCACTCTTCCGGGACCGGCCATCCAGGCCTCGCGCGCTCTCCTACCCTCAACGGATGTGGCCACTCGGATTGACTTGGCAGCCCAGTTCGGATTGGCTTATGGGGCGCTAGGGACCACTCCAGCCACAAGTACCACGAATCGGGTGAGCATGGGGACGCTCCTGCAGTCACCTGTGGAACATCTGGGTTCATCCGACACCTGGGATTCGCTTCTAGAGAAGGCGATCCCCTCCACGGCGCACATAGCGAAGAAATGGCTGCGCATGCGCCCCACGCCAGCCCTATCAGTACATGCAGCGATCAGATGGCTGGAGCCGTTCAGGGTGTACAGTTGGAACTTGCACGAGCAGGGATACGAGGAGATCGTCAAGCATGTCCGGTCCGCCCAAGCCGCCCAAGTCGTGCGGTCGAACCAGGCGTACAGGCTCATGTCGCAGGAGCTGGGCAGCACGGCCAGCGCGCCTGCTCCTGTTCCTTTTATGCTGGCGGCACTTGCAACCCAGCCGGTGGAGACTGCAGAGGTAGAGAAAGCCTACGGATTTCCTGTTGCGTCCGACGAGATCCTGATGAGAGCAAGAATGGTTGACGGGGGAAGGCTCATCATGTCCGCGCTGGCCAAGTCCTCGGTTGATCTCATGCAGGGGAACGCCGAGGTAGAAGCAGAAAAGATCGCCGCGTCCGCGCAACGGAAGGCGGAGGCAGCAGCGTCCTCCCCCCAGGGCATGGAGTGCGCGCGACCGGAGCTGGTGTTGGCTAAGCGGTATCTAGCTTTTGATGAACTGGCCGAGGACAACAATACCGGTGCCACATTTGATCGCAACCTCGATCCCACGTTCTATGACGTGCTGGCCGAATATGGTGAGGTGCTCAAAGGTGCATCAGGGTCTGCAGACCGCCAGGGGCGCCTGGAGGCCGCCCTGAAGGAGAAAACTGGTATGCGCGGCACTGGAGCAAGGCGCGAAGCGGCCGCTTTGCTGGCGGGCTCGCGGGCTGTCGAGGATGGGGACTATGCGGTTGTGGAGCCTGATGGTGACGGTGGGGCACAGGCCTACTATGTGAGAAGGGACAACCGATGGGTGTCGATGCCAGAGTTGTCTGCTCAGGACTTCGAAGGCCCGGCGAAGGTGCGGTGTGATATCAAGCCCGGGTGCGTGTCCATCGGCGGACAGTGCCTCAGTGAGGAGGGCGCGCGCGCCGAGATCGTGCAGACAAACTGGTCAGAGATGGAGGCGGAGTTTGACCGGGCCGTTGAGCTCAACACCCGGGCCAGGCGCAAGAGCGTGCTGGACGCATTCACGAAAGCCGCGGCGCGGGCCCCTCTTCTCCGGAGGCTCGAGCTCGCCCAGCACCTTGCTGTACAGAAGCGGAGACATGCGCTTGGGAGACTGGGTGGGGAGGAGCTCGTCAGGCGCTCTCCTCACGCGGGTTTGCGGGATGCCATCCTGGCGCAGGGCGACCTGGCAAAGCGTCAGGCGAACATAGGGCAGTTCGTGGACAGGTTCACGCGGCCCGCCCAGACCGGCGGCGACGAGGACAAATGGTGGCTGTATTGTTCAGACAGCGGCGTGAAACTGTTGCCCGCATTCCTCGCCACCCTTTCGACTGCGTTTATTCAGGGCGCGAACTATGTGGACGCGGTCCGGCGGGTGTGCGCGCAACAGGGCACGATTAGCGACGATGGCGAGGCATGGGTGGACAAACATAGCGGGTATGCAATCGTGCCCATCGACTACGACGACGATGAGGGCTACACAGAGGCAGGGTTCAAAATCCAGTCCCGCGCTATAATTGCGCAAGATTTGGACGTCTCAGGTCCGCCCACAGGCGCCGCCCGCTTCGAGGATCCGAGAGCCAAGCTAGTCGCGCAGATAGCGATCGGGTTGGCCGGTTTCATAGGCGCCGGGGTTGAGGACTCCCTCGACTTCATCACTCGCATGGGCACCGACGTGCTCGCGGCGTTCCTGCCCCCACGCACCGCATACGAAGCTGCTTTAGAGAAGAAGAAAGGTAGGGGAGGGAAGGGACTGGACACGTACAGAGACATGGCGATGAAAACGACCCTCCTGGTGTCCTCTGCGGTAACCCTTCTTGCTGTCCAAACCCAGATTCCGCCTATTGTCCCCACTCGCCGGTTCCCCGGCTGCGTCGCCACGCTGGTGGGCTATCCCATGGGCAGGGTCGGGGATCTCGGAGCAGTAAAGTACATATCATGTGTCATACGGAGGATCTCGAGGTCGTCGCTGCCGCCTTGGAACGGCTTGAAGGGCATTGACACCAAGTCGATCAAGCAGAAGTTGGAAGTTATTCTGGCGCGCCAGGTATTGCCAATGCAAGCGGCGAAGCGGCGGATTCAGTCTCGGCTGCAGTATGATCGCTTGAATCCAGCAGGCAAAGGAGACCTCGATCCCGCGCTACGGGGCTGGGTTAATTTCCTGCCTCCGCTGGATCCCGTGAAGGTAGCTGCCGTCGCGGGCGTAACGGACAAGGTGCGGCGTGTGATGGACAAGATGCTCCGCGGCGGGGACGCGGCCCAGGACCAGAAAATACGGGAGCTCCAGGGCAGGGCGATCATGCTGTCGCTCAAGGTCGTGGAACTGGTCGAGAGTACCGTAAAAGACAAGAGTCTCTCCCTGGCTAGCGGGGCCGGGGATCTTTATTTGGAGAACTCGTGCTGCGACGACCTTCCGCGTAACCCGCTAGCCTACTTCGCGAAGGCGCAGCACGCGATCCTGGAGAAGAACCGCGAGGCGGGCAGAGTACGGGACTATCTGGACGATTTGGGTCAGATGGCGCGTGCGCCCATGCTCTTCGACGCAGCCGACACGCGCCGCGTCTTTCCGCCTTTGGACACCGAGTTCGCGGAGGCCACGGTGTACCGCGCATTCATCACGTTCTGTAAGTATGATTCAGTCGAGGTGGCCGTGAATCCCAAGCTCCGTGACGTGTGCGCGGCAAGACCAGATGCGTACGACGTCAATGCCTCCATCGACGAGAAAATACAGACGCTCAAGTCATTTGGTCTGGAGTACAATCAGCGATCCCTCCAGCGACTTATGCAGATCGTCGACGAGGACAACATCGTGAAGATGGACTTGGGAGTGCTGGCGCTGTCCACGGGGCAAAACCTGCTTGCGACATTCGAGGACCCAAATCTTGATCTGCCGGAGGAGCTGGGGGAGGGGCTGCGGGGCGCTCTGAACGCGCGAGTCGGCGCCTCCGGCGCGGTGCCGGACAAGGTGCGAGATCTCAGGAACTACCTGGCGGCGCAAACCCAAGAGCAAGTGGCGGGCGTAGAGACTTTCCTTGGTGAGGGAAGCATGGCGGCAAGCCGGGCGGGCCGGAAGGGCCTCGAGCAGGCACTTGCATGTGTGCGGAATCTCACCCAGGATGCAGCCGACAGCCAGGTGGCGGGGCGTCTGCGATATCTCAAAGACTACATGCGGCTTCTCGTCCGCGTTTTCCCAAACGTGGTCAGCAATGGCGTGAACTACGCGGACGTGAGCGTCCCCCCGCACTGGCACCTCTCTCAGTCGCATGATAACCAAGTTAAAGCATTTATCGAGCGGTACTATGCTCCCCTAGTCACCTTCTACGAAGACGCTGGCCTGCGTCCTCTCCTGATGCGCTATGGCCAGCAGTCCCTGTGTCTGTACACTTTATTGGAGCGTGTCTATCCGGAGGAGGGCAATTCTCCCCTGGACCAGCGGACGTGCGCCCTGCTGGCGGCATATCTCATCTCCAAGGCTCTAGCTGAGTACACTCTCCTAGCGACTAGGGACCCCGAAATCGCGCGCCTGGCCGGGGCGGCGCGCCTGGCAGCTACGGGTGCCGCCGCGGCGGTCGAAGACGTCGACCCGTTTGGCGCTGGACAGGAGGGCGGTATGGTGTTGGCGGGTCACGCGGCCGATCTCATGGTAGCCATGCTGGACATCGTGGCTAACCAGCAGCGCCTTACGGAGATGTCGTACGAGGAGCTTATGAGGCTTGTGCACAGGTCGAAGGAGCATGAGAAGGATTTGCATGTTGCTGCGCTCGGAGCTCTGACAGACGAGGAACGCGATGTTGAGATGCAGTTGCGCAGAGTGGATCTGAAGGCCCGTGGCACGGGCGGGGGCGCGTACCAGGCCAGTACGTACGACCAGGAAATCTCCCAGATGGAGGCCCAAGCCATGGCTGAGATCCGCGCGGGAGAGCAGCACATGGTTACCGCCATGAACCGCGACATATACGCAATGGACGCTATTGCAGAGCAGGCGGAGGCGGACCGTATCGAGGCAGAGGAGGCTAGCTTAGCGCACCTAGGTGACGACGACGATCACGGAGATCGGGACGGCGATGAGGGGTACTAAAGGAATTTCGCGTTGTTCATTAGAACGCTGGCTTGGAGGAATGGTCGCCCCCCTTACCTGATAGAGTGGTACATGGACGCCCCGCGCGCCCGAGCTCCCACATTATGCATGTTCCTCCCGAGGGGGGAGTGCGTGCTGCGCGCTCGACCTCTGGCCACGCGGCCGCGACGGAGATGGTGGTCGGCGCTGTGCGCATTGTGCTGCCGGAGGTAGGATGGGAACAGGACGAGTCGATAGGCGGCGATCGCGATAAGATAAGAAGCCCGACAATTGATCTGAACGAACAGGCAGACGCAACATGTGTAGTGCCATGTCTCTGCCGCCTCTATGGGATCATCAGCGCGCCGCTCTGCGGACTGTAGTCGAGTCCGGTTTCTCCAGCGGCGTCATCGCGCATGCGACAGGCACTGGAAAGTCCAGGACGGCTTGGGAGATCGTAACTGCCTTCGGTCGTGTCCACCGAGGCAAGATCATCATCTGGCTGTGTGAGCGGTCGAGTGTGCTAAGAGACCTGTTCAAGCAAAGCTGGGCCCGGCGCGGACTGACCGTTCTGAACCTGGTTGAAGCGAAGGATCACGGGTGGCCTTGGAAGGCCATTTCCGCGACATGCTGGAACCGCCCTGTTCTTGTCATCATTACCCGGGCATATCTTGTTAGCGAGCGCCGCTACACAACCCTGCGAACAGGCTCGCTGGGCTTGGTGGTGCACGATGAATGCCACAGCGGGGCAGGTGGAACGATGCAGTCGTTCTTTGGGTGGATGGAGACAACGCAGCGCAGCGCGCAAGTCATCGGTCTGTCGGCGACGCCTCCACCAGAGGTACGCATCATATCCCGGTTCTCGATATATGATGCTATGTGCAAAGCCGTAATTCTCCCTATGAAACTGGTGTGGGGTCCTGGTATGGTGCGGAATGACCTGGGTGCGCGCGCCTGCCTGGAGCTTGCTCGCGCCCGCTGCATCAGAAAGATCATTGTGTGGTGTGGCACCATCCATCACGCCCACGCTGCTCTTCAGACCTGGTCGCTGCACTCAGGGGAATCCCAGTGGCTTATGGCTATGGACACATCCAGGTCCGATCCAGGCTCTCTTGGGTATGATGAGTTCAAGAGCTGCCCCGGATCGGCTGTGCTCTTCTGCGCTGCCAAGCATCGAGAAGGATCCGACATCCCTGGGTTGGGCATGGCCGTGTTTGTCGACGGTGTGCCGAAGCGCGGTGCAGGAGTGTTTGTCCAGTGTGTGGGTCGCGTACTCAGGCGCGGGAATTCGACCACGTCGCACGGGGTGGTCGTGGACTTGAGTGCGCGGGACGGGCTGGAGCTTTGCGACCGCGTTGGGCAGTACCTTCGGTTACCCCAGGGCTGCCATCCGTGGGTCCAGAGCAGCCTAACTACGCCGGGGGGGCGCGTACACACGCTCACGTTGGAGGACAAGGGCGTGCGCCCCGTTGCGCAGGCTTTGGCGCGCGAAGAACCCGTCCCTGAAATAGAGACCGAGTTCGTACGATCTGTTCCAGCTTCGCGGGCATACGACAGGCGCCTTTCTAGGGAGCTGGCCCTGATCAAGTCGAAAGGGCTGGAACCACATCTATACCGCGCGGTCGAGGTACTTCGCTTAGCCGGTTCCGACGTGGAGCATGTGACACGGGGCTCTTGTGGATCATCGTTGGTCTGCTATCTGCTAGGCATCAGCCATGTGGATCCTGTGAAACATCGTATAAGCTTCGCCCGATTCCTGAATGAATTCCGGGATAGCCTACCGGACATTGACTACGACTTCCCGCATAACCGGCGAAACGAGATCTTCATGGCCATCGCCCAAAGATGGCCTGGTAAGGTGGCGCGCATTAGCAATCATGTGCACTTCCACGAGCGATCCGCACTCAGAGAGGCGCTTCGGCGTTGCGGATTACGTGGCGGCGTACCCAATTCTGACTTCGGCCGGTATATCGCCGGCTTGGACTCAAGAACAAGGAGCGCGGTGGAGCGTCGTGCTCGCGAGCTAGACGGAGCGTTCAACTGTTACAGCCTTCACTGCGGGGGTATTGTCTATTACCCCGAGGGTGTTCCTAGTGATGACATCCTAGAAAGCCGCCGGGGCCATCTACTTGCTCAGGTTAAAGCGGACAAGAGGGCAGCCAGCAAAGAGGGCCAGTTCAAGATTGACGTTCTCTCGAGCCGGGCTTTGGCACAGCTTGTGTACGTGACGGACAGGTGTGGCGTGTCTTTGTCTCTAGAGACGCCGCCGTTCACTGGTGCTATGCGGGATCTGTTCGCGAGGGGCGACAACATAGGTCTCACTTTGGCCGAGTCCCCGCTCTCTCGCGCGGAGCATCGAGCGCGCAAGCCGTCATCCGTCGAGGACGTCGCCGCATGTATGGCGCTGATACGTCCCGCCGCGCGGCAGTCAGAGATAGAGATTGTGTACGACGACGACGCAATACAGCTTATATCGCGCGCCGCCAGCATACCGGAGGGGGAGGCCGACAAGATCCGGCGTAAGCTGGCTAAGGATGACCCAGAAGCATTACGACTGCTGAAGCGCACCATGGCGCCTGCGGCTGCATCCGCTCTCCAGAAGAGTCTTGGATCGCTCAGCATGTATGGCTTCTGCAAGGCACATGCTATGTCCTATGCTCAGCTTGTGTGTTGGTTGGCCTGGTGCAAAACAGAACATCCGCGTCTGTTCTGGCGAGGCGCGCTCCAACACTGCCAGAGCTTCTATAAACCGTGGGTCCACGTGTGGGAGTCCCACAAAGCGGGCGTGAGAGCAGAGTCAGCCAGGCCCGAGGGGTCGGTGTTTGCGCAAGCAAGACGCAGGAACTTGAAAAAAGACACTATGATGACACGACTGCGCAAGTCTTGGCAGTGGGATCCAGAGGATGGATTCGTGCCGGGGTGTTACATCCGCCGGGATGGAATGGGCGAGGTGAACGAGTTTCGTGGAGTTATAGCTTGCTCCCGACGGCTGAGCGACGAGTCGGTAGCTATCACCGTGGGTACCCCCGATGAGTACTTCGATGTAACAGTGCCAACCGGTGGCCTCAGTGGTGGTTCGCGCATGGCTAGGGGATCGCTCGGAAACGGAGAGTGGACGTGCTCGTTTAGCTAGCTCCCTTATCACTCGGAAGCGATGACCAGATCGTCAATCGCACAGCTCCGCCCAATCTCCCTCTGGATCAGATGTAGATTACGCTCCTTCTCCGCCTCCGAGGCTCCGCCTGTGAGCTTCTGGACCAGGGCCATGTATCCCTGCGTGCCTTCCTCGGACTCGCGCCAGTCCCGGTTTGCGGCCTCCCACGCTTTCAGTGCATCCAGTTGCTTCTTGGTCACGATTCCGATCTGCATGTCCAGCAGCCTCCCGCCTGCGTCCGCCTCCCACTTGTTGTCGTCTCGGATGTAGAGCTGGCGCCCTTGCTTATCGGCGCAGTGGATGGGCCGGGCAGCAGGCTGCATTTCCTGCAGATTGCGTATGAACACGTTGCTGACCCCCTTGGCGAAGCCGTTCTGCTGGGTGTAGGAGAGATCTTCGAGTGTGAGGCGGAGGCTGTTAACAAAGTCGGTTATGTTGAGCGCGGTGGGGCACTGTTTCTCGAGAATGACGTTGATGTTCAGATTGTTTGTCGTGTTGTGGGTGGTGACGCGCTGCTCGGCAACCTTTTTCACAAGGTCCTTCAGTTCCTTGACGCTCTCGCACTGCTTATCATAGAGGGCAGCCTTGGCTCGTAGCTCCGCCAGCTCGCTTGACTTGACGACCTCCGGGGCCGTAGCAGCCCCGCCTGCGTGCATTGGCCGCGGTGACCCTTCAGTGCCTTCGTGGCGCGGAGCACAAGGCTTCCGTCTGTGCCGCGACAGGGACGCGCGGTGCTTGTAGACGCGCCCGCAGTCGGGACATGCGTGTCCATCCACTGGCTCAGTTTCTTCGCAGTTCCGGCTACCTGAGTTAGCCTGAGTTAGCATCCTGTGCTTATGGGTTGCGACGTGCTTCGCCCAATTCGAAGACTTGCACGTGGAATAGTCACAGGCAGCGCAAACGTAGCGACCGGCTACTTTTGGGCTACTTTCTGTTAGCATGTGTTAGCATTCGATTATCTCCCTAAGCAGATGCTGGAGGGACACGCCAGAGTTCATTCATCGTCCAAAGGACCGCGGCCCCGAGCCCTATTGACCCGTAGACCATGCCTGTGCGCCCCACTAGGGACAGGGGTATGCGCTTATAGGCGCAGTACCGAAGGAAGCAGACCAGGAGCGACAGGACGAAGAGAAAGTAATTGAGGCGGTCGGCCCGGGCGCGCGTGACGTGTATACCCATTTTCCTGAGAAAGGGGCGCCAGAACGCGGGTCGATCATTTCCTTCCACCGCACCCCCCGGTTTCCACGTTCCCCTGAGTTTTGCCTCGAGCGCCGTGAGTACGCATTGGTTGTCCATGTCGTTCCAGTCAAGCATGAGCACACAAATGAATATGATGTGGTATTTCAGCCATTCTCCAGCTGGAATCAGGAATGCAAAGAGGATAGATATCACCACAACATAGTGAATGATATGTATGGTTCCCGCAGCGACCTGGCGCAGCATGAGTACACAGACATGAGAAAGAGTTGTTAGATGGGCAGGCGTTTCTCGAGGTATGGGTAGAGCCATGCTATCCCGCTTACGAGTATGACGTCGTACACAACCGCCCAGCCTTTGGCCTTGTGGAACCATCGGGAAAAGAAATGGGACGTACGGGGGGAGAGCAAGAAATACAGGCAGAACGCACCACTGATACAGATCGTGGCCATTGCGGTCCCCTCCACGAAGGTGATATCGTGCTTTTCTGCGAACTGTTTCCCTGCCCAAAGATAGATGGCGATGAGGAACCAGTCGAAAGCCATGGCGCTCCACCACGGCCCATAGTACTCTTTCACCAGACCGGGCGCACCGGAAAGCATTAACGGAAGATGGAACACCTTGACAGCAAGAGTTGTCACGATGATCAAGGCAAGTGTGTAGGCCGCAAGGGTCCGGAACAACGCTGCCATGTGTACTCCATAGCAACATTTTACTTGCGGGGTCGACTATAACGGCGCGTTCGCTTTGACCGACGCCTCATGCGCCCAGCGCGCATTCGAGGCGATTGGCGCCTGAAGCGTCTGTTTCTACCTCCACCCTTTTTCCTTAGACCCGCTACTCCCCTCCCGTCGCCTTCCCCAGGTGCGGTGCACCGCGGTCCGGCGCTGGTCTCGATCGCCCCCTGGCCCGTGACAATTTGGTTGATGCCGATGGCTAGATTATCAGGAAAGGGCATCTCGCTCCGCTCAACAACAGAAAAAGTGTCTGTGGACTG
>MDTG01196493.1_pt1 | contig 15138 bp, 12 predicted proteins | sample 811421 | NCBI WGS metagenome assembly MDTG01 (sample SAMN05326645, study PRJNA326480) | marine metagenome | isolation source: seawater | place: Pacific Ocean: South East | collected 2011
AAAAACCCGATCCCATTTCGAACTCGGTCGTGAAGGCCTCCAGCGCCGATGGTACTTAGTCTTAAGGCTTGGGAGAGTAGGACGCCGCCTATTAAATTAATCAGCTTTACATTTCGATTTTAAATTTTTTTTTAATTAATCTTTACTATCAAAAATTTCAGAAACTTTTGATACAACGTTGTTTGATATTAAATCATATACCCTATCATTATAGTGCACATCATCTAGTCCAAAACCGTAAGCATCCTCATATTCATATTTACCTGAAATTAATTCATTTAAATCTAAAAAATCAATACCATTTCTTTTGATTATTTTTATCACTTCTTGATCTGCTTTTGACTTATTTAGTATTTCTATTCTTGAAGGAAGATATACAAATAGCATTTTTGAATTTTTTTCTTTGATTAAATTATTTGCATTAATCAGAACTTTTTCAAGCAACGGATAAGTTTCTTTAATGCTATTTTTCATAAATAAATAGTTTATTCTTGATCTTAGGTCTACAATCAATGCTTTCAAAATTAATAAGTCAAAATAGTTTAATTTAGTTAAATGTAATTTTTCAGTAAAATAATCAATTTTTTCTAATTGATTAAATTTTTTTTCTAATTTATTTAAATCTTTTTCATCAATAAATTGAAAATATTGATTATACCCATCACTTTTTGCCTTATAAAATTCATCAACTAAATTTTGTTTATATATAATATTTTGTAAGTAGTTTTCGTCATTGAGATATTTAATTAAATTTTCATCTTTTTTTTCAATGAGAAGATCATTTAAGTCATTAGGATAGTACATCCAAATAATAAGATTAAATTCACCCAGGCCTATGTATTCTTTTAAACTAGCAAGCTCGATTAAAGGGCCATTCCCACCCTTAGATAAATTGATGACATTATAACCCTCATTTTCAAGTTGTTGCTTTGGCAAATATTTATCCTCTACGCAGTAACCTTCACTTGAAGAATCTCCTACTATAAGAATATTATTATCTCTATTTAGTTTTAAATTATCATAATTTGATATTTTGTTATTAAAACCGTATTTGTCTGTAAATGTAGTTTTCCAGTAACCATTCTCATTGCACATTAAAGTGTTTACATTTGAAATTCCTGAAAGAGGAAAAAAATTATTTTTATAATCCTCAGATCTATAAAGATAAATTACAGGATGCTGTGCCTGTATTGTAAACTTTTCTTTGTTCATTTCATTTAAGACTAAGTAAGGATGTCTTCTGTCTATTTCTATATTCTCTATACGTTCTAGTCTTTGATTTATTAAGTTATTAGATTTGAAATGTAGAAATATATTTACTGTCATTAAAAAAATATAAATAGCAAAAAAAAATCCTAATATTTCAAAAAAATATTTAGAAAATGAATTTATTTTATAGGTATTTTGATTTACTTCTGAGTAAACGATCAGTCTTTTTTTGAGTATAGATAACTTTATGCTGTAATTTATAAATAAAGTAAGATTAATTAATTTTTTCACAATTTTTTTTGCCCATCATTATAAAAAGACCACCTTCTGAACCATAATTATCAAATATCATTAGAAATTGTTTGAAAATTCTTTCACTAAACGTTGTTTGATATCGTTTTTGGTAAAATTGAGACTCATTCTCATTAAATAAGTTCATAGATGGTATGCTTCCTATAAATTTAATATGCTCATTTGAAAACCAATTTAATATATTGTCAAAAGTAAAACTTGTCTCTAGAGGGTGCTGGTACTGATCTCTAATCCATGCCATTCTTTTTTCAAGTGAAAAGTTTTTATTTCTAAGATATGGATCAAGGAATATCGCAAAATTTTTACTAATATATTTAAAAATAAATTGTCTTATAAAAGTTCTTATTCGTCCAATTCTATTGTAGAAACCTACAATAATATTTCCATTTTCTTTAGTTAAATTAGCAATCTTTTTAAAGTTTCCTTTTGGATCAGAGGTGTGATGTAAAACCCCAGTGCAAATAACAAAGTCAAAACTATTCTCCTCAAAGATAGTATTTTCTATTTCAGACCTAACAAAAGAGATATTTTTAACTTTATTTTTTTTGGCAAACTCACACCCAAGTTTTAGAGATTTTTTAGTAGCATCTAAACAATAAACCTTATTGTTTGTATTGGCTGCCAGAAAGATTCCAAGTTGACAAGTGCCAGACCCTATCTCAATTATTTTTTTATTATAACCGATGTATTGTTTTAACTCTGATAAAAATGTATTTTTTTCGCTTATTTCTAAAAAATCAGATAGATCTTTATAATTATTATAATTTGGAAAAGGACTTACATCATAGAATTCATCAATTATTTTTGAAGTTTGACCGTAGACTCCAAAATCAAGAATTCCATTATCATTTTTATATTTTTTTATAAATTCCATTAATCAATTAAATATTTTAAAGTAACTTCTCTATTGTGGCTTTTACTAAACCTCCAAAGTAAACCATCTAAATAAAAGTGAACTAATTGACCTAAAATTGGAACTACAATTAAGTATTTAATAAAATCATGATCTATTTTATTTGTTAGAGACAGCAAAGACATCACTAATCCATATGTTAAAATTATTATCAGGTACTCATAATTAATTATTTTCCCAAAAATATTCAGCCCTTTTCTTTTTGAGACGACCTTATAGGTTAGAGCTAAATATTGGGTATAGTGCATTGTTACACCCATAATAATTCCATGAATAGGAGCCTCAACAAAAGATATTGGAAAAAACATTATAGTGCCAGTAATTAGGACAACAAAGTTTTTTATACTCTTAAATAAATAGATAAAAAGAATAAAATTTATAATCAATAAGACTGATGATATTAAAATTAATTTACTTTCAATGTTCAAATCAAAATTATTAAAGTAAAAACGAATTATCCCAATTAAGAAAAAAAATGCAGCAAAGAAATATATAGAACAGTTTATATATGCATTTTTGTTTTTAATTTTTTCATATAGCTTTGATATTCCTACACTCTGCCTTGTTACGTGAAAAATATTAAATAAAAAAAATAAAAGATAAAATAGTGTATCAAAAAAAATAAAAAGATAGATCGAAAAAAATATAATAGAAATAGGGATTATAATGTAAATTAGTTTATCTTTAAGAATAATACTTTTATTCATTTTACTTAAAAAAAATGGCCAAGTAGCTCCAAAATGAGGCTCTGCTAATAATAAAAGTGTAAAAAAAACTAAATAGTATTCGAAGTTGGGTAGTGAATATAAAATAACAAAGTAAATTAAAGGAAAAATTATTGGAAATTTTATAAACAGCGTATCTATCTTACTGCTGATTATATTGTTGTTTGAATTATCCATTTTCAATAGTTATATTAAACGTTCATGGGTAGCGAAAAAAAACTAAAAATACCAACTGAGAAAAATTTTGGGATCACTTTTTCAATATTCTTTTTTGCATTATTCATTTTATTTCTAGCTATTGGAAAAACAATAATTTTTTTTCTTGTATTATCTATAATAAACTTATTATTGGCCTACCTTTTTTCTGATATCCTAAGGGTTCCAAATTACATTTGGTATAAATTTGGCAAATTAATATCAATTATTTCTAATCCTTTGATAATGTTTATTTTGTATTACTTTTTATTTACTCCATATGGATTTATAATAAAATTATTCAAAAAACAAAATACAGGCTGGTATAGATACTATTCTGATGATAATTTTGAAAATCAGTTTTAAATGGATTTTATAAAAGAACTCTTTGCTTATTTTTATAAAAGAAAAAAATTTTATTTAATTCCTATATTCGTCATTTCTCTTTTATTTGGTGTCTTGATAGTACTTACTCAAGGATCTTCTATATCTCCATTTATTTACACTTTATTTTAAAATATTGTCATTAATTTTAGGTATATCAGCTTATTATCACGATAGCGCAGTAGTTCTAATCGATGATGACAAAATTATATCAGCCGTACAGGAGGAAAGATTATCTAGAGTTAAAAATGATCAAAGTTTTCCAATATTGGCAATTAAAAACATTTTAGATTCTAATAAATTAAGTTTAAATGATGTTGATGCAGTGGTTTTCTATGAAAAACCACTTATAAAATTTGAGAGAATTATTGAAACAATTTTATTTAATGCTCCAAAAGGATTTAAGAACTTTAGAATGTCATTTCCTATTTGGATAAAAGAAAAATTATTTCTAAAAAATACAATACTAAATGAATTAAAAACAATAGATCCTAATTTTAATAATAGTAAAATAAAGTTTTCATCACATCATTTAAGCCATGCTTCTAGTGCTTTTTTTCCCTCTCCATACGAAAAGGCAATAATTTTGACTATAGATGGAGTTGGAGAGTGGAGTACAACCACTATAGGATTGGGAAATGGCAGCGAAATTAAAATTGTTAAAGAGCTGAGATACCCCAATTCACTTGGATTATTATACTCGGCCTTTACATATTTTTTAGGATTTAAAGTTAATAGTGGAGAGTATAAATTAATGGGATTATCCCCTTATGGAAAACCAAAATATTCCAAATTAATTTTTGATAATTTGATAAATTTAAAAGATGACGGATCTTTTTCAATTAATCAGAAATATTTTTCATATTCTAAATCAGATAGGATGATAAATAAAAAGTTCTGCGATTTATTTGGAATTTTGCCTAAAAATCCTTCTGAAGAATTTACTCAAGCGCACCTTGATATAGCCTCATCAATCCAAGAGGTGCTTAACCATGTAGTGATGACCATAGTAAAAAATGCTTATCGAGAATATAAGATAGATTATTTATGTTTATCTGGAGGTGTTGCGCTTAATTGTATTACTAATTATGAAATACAAAAAATGGGTATTTTTAAAGGAGTTTGGATACAACCAGCCTCTGGAGATGCCGGTGGAGCATTGGGGGCTGCAATGGCATATAAGTATCTTTATGAAAAAAAAATAAGAAAAATAAACAATGAAGACTCAATGTCCAGGTCGCTTTTAGGCCCTAGTTATGAAGATAATCAAATACAAAAACTTTTAGAAGATTTTGGTCTTAATTATAATTTACTTGCTAATGATATTGATTTGGTAAATCAAACTGTAGAAATTTTAAAAGAAGGTAAATTCATAGGTTTTTTTCAAGGTAGGATGGAGTACGGGCCAAGATCCTTAGGTTCAAGATCTATATTAGCCGATCCTAGAGGCACTAAAGTTCAAAAAAAACTAAATTTAAATATTAAATTTAGAGAAAGTTTTAGGCCTTTTGCACCAGCAATATTGGCTAATGTATGTCACCAATATTTTGACAATGATCAACTTAGCCCTTACATGTTATCGACATATAAGATAAAGGATAAATTTAGAAAAGAATTTAATTCGATTAATTTGAAAACTATAAATGAAATTATAAATGAAAAAAAATCTGATTTCCCAGCAATTACACACGTTGATTATTCCTCAAGAGTTCAAACAGTTGATAAGTTTTCTAATAAAATTTTTTATGAACTACTTAATAAATTTTACAAGGATACCGGATGTCCAATTTTATTAAATACATCTTTTAACGTGAGGGGTGAGCCAATAGTATGTAGTCCTTCAGATGCTATAAATTGTTTTATGAAAACTAATTTAGATTACCTTGTTATTGGAAGATTTATTGTAAAAAGACCTAAAGGAATGGGTCAAATAAAATTTCTTATAAATAAAGCTCTAGACTAATTATCTAATCAAAAAATAATTTTTTTATTGCGTCGATATAAGGTTTATATCTTTCTGCGGTGATTTCTAAATTTTTAATTATTCTTTCTTTTCTTTCTGGGTCAATATCCTCTTGTTCAGCGCCACGATTAATTTCTTTTTCAATTTTATCACCCAAGCTGATATCTGTATCAACACCTTTAATTAAAGAATTAACTTGATATTCAAAGGTTTGAGTAAGGTTTTTGATTTCATTCTGAAGAGTAATTACATTCTTTTCAATATTCTCATTTAAAGACTCAGAAATATTTTTAAGGCCAAAGGCAGTAACTATAATTATCAAAATAAGAGTTAAAGATGTTTTAATGACATGAAGTAAAATTTCATTTGGCCAGCTAAATTTTGATTTAAAATTGATAAGATTTTCATAGTTACTATTATTTGTTTGGATATTTTTTAATTGATATTTTTTTATTTTATTTAAGAAAATTTTTTCTTGTTTTTCATAGGATTGGATAGCTTTTTCTGGAGTACTACCTTCTCCTATTAAAGAATAATTACTTGATGAACAAATAAATTTATTATCCCCAACTCTTTCTAAAATTAATTTTTTATTTTTTGGTAGCATAAACTTTAACTACATTATTCGTATAGTTTTTATTGACAAAACTCAAATATAATTTTTTTTGACAATAATTAACAAAATTCTTTAATTTTTCATTTTCAAAATATACTTCTAAGGAGTCAGAGTCGGGATTGTTTGTATCTTTATTTTTAGATGATAAAAAAGCATTATCTTCATTTATGTCATTATAAAGTTCAAATTCAAAATTAATTGACTTTGTATTAATTTCTTTCAAATAACTTTTATTTTGTTTTAAATCCGTATCTCCATGAAAATTTTGATACTTACCGTAAAAGTTTTTACCATTTGATTTTAAATTTAAGATATTATGCTTAAATTTTTTTGAATAATACTTTACAGACAAATAGTTTTTTTTTCTAGGATCATTAAAAAAAATATAAGAAAATTTAATATAAAATTTTTTAATGTTTTCTTTAAACTCATAATTAATTTTTTGATTTAGTTTCTTTTTGGATGTAAATAGAGAATTTGAATATATTAATGATTCTTGTTGTTTTAAATTTTCTTTTCCTGTTAATGTCAATTTATTAACATTTTTTTATATTTCCCATTAAATTTTTCAAAAATATCTTCAAAGTAATACATCCCATTTTCATTTTGTTTCTTAAAGTCAAATGTAAAAACTGAATGATCGTTGTTTGAAGTAATAAATTCTAATTTTTCTTTATCGCATTTCAATGAAATTACTCCTGAAAAGTTTTTTGTAATAATTTTATTTAAAGAATATTCTTGTGTATTAATTTCATATTCACTTTGTTTTCTATCTTTTGACAAAAACACTTCTTGATTTTTATTGATTTCATATAAATAAATACCTGAATGACCAGTTGAGGATTTAAATTCCTTAATGTAAGAAAAACGTTCAATTTTGAATTCATTGAAAATATTCGTACCTATCAAAAATTCTCTTAGTGGACCTATTTGGTTTAGATTAAATGTTACCAAATAAACCTTATCATAATTATCAAATTTAATTTTTTTATAATTGCTTAATACTTCATATTCTATTTTTTCATTAAGCATTAAAATTCTATCTATATTTGCAATATATCCATGGGCTTGTTGTATTAAAAAGATATTATTCTCATGATTATTTCTCATAAATTTTCTTAGCGGCTCTAATGTTGATAATTGTCTTAGACTCTCACCAGATTCAAATATAAAAAATTTCTGAAATCTATTTAAATTGTGAGTGAAAGAATAGATTAGAATTATTGATAAAAAAATTAGAATATTTAAGTTTTTAATATCAGGTAAAAATCTTTGATTGAAAATAATTTGTCTTTTTTTTGATATTGAATAAATAATGCTATAATAAGAATTGATTGGGAATTTGATAAGATTATTTAAAAATTTAAAATCATGTAATCTCCAATTATAAAAATAATAAAATGATATGTAACTAAAATAAATACAAAGTGAATAGTAATCAAAACTTGCTTTATTTATTTGGATATTATCATGCGTAAATATTCTCATCATTAAAGATATTAAAAATGATAAGTTTACTAAAAAAAAAACTCTATTTTTTCTTTTGAAAAAAAGAAAAAAAAGACCAAATAAAAAAAAGATTTTTTCTATTAAATTAAAATAATTGATACCAAGTAACATTCCTGGTTCATGCGGTGCATGATATATAAATGGTCTATTAAAAATATTTCTTATAAATCTATTAAGTATCTCGCCTTTTTCTTTGATAAATATTAATAAAGAAAATTGCTCATTGTTTGCACTTGATCCAAATAAATATTTAATCATTGTAATTGTTCTATCTGGCAGAATGCTTAAGTGGTAAAATGCATGTTGATTTAATAATTTGGACCAGAAAATTGACTCAAGTACATAAAATAAGATCGACAGTATAAGAAGCAAAAAAATTACAATTATTTTTTTTATGTTTTTGATAAGATTTAAGTCATAAAACAAAAGACATAAAACTAATATCCCTAAAAAAAAAGGTAATATTGTCGATGTATTTGGATACCCATTTAAAAAGCTAAGTGAGAAAATAAAAGGATATGTTAAATATTCATAATATTTAAGTTTAGTTTGAGTAAAAATTTTAATGACAAAACCAGCTGAAAAGAAAAAAATTGGAAGAAATAATAGGACATGATTTTCTAATCCTCCCCTATGGAGTTGCATTACGTATACATTTGATAGGAAGCCTACAATAAGAGGTATTTTTAAATTATTAATTTTTATAGAATTGCAAAAGTTTAATAAGGATAAAAAGGTAAATATGTATATAAAAATATTCAACAAAAAATAACTAAATGAATAATTTTCCAAAAAAAATATTTTATGAATTAACAAGTGAATTATGTAAGGAAGGGCTTTAACTAATAAGGCTTCGCCAGCTACACCATTTATAGATGGGTCCACAAAGTAAATTCCGTAATTTTCTTTATCTGACCGATGTCCATGTATTTTTTTAGAATTTGATCTAACAAATTCACTAAATGATAAATCAGAGTCAGATTTTAGTAATTTATCTAATTGAGAAGTGGCCATAATATTCTCTATAGCCTGATCGCCATAGTTATAGGTATGTTTGTAATTAAAAAATAAGAAGAATATTGAAATAATAAGTATACAAATAGTAATTATATTAATTAATTTGATGTTATATTTTGATGTCATTTCGTTAAAAATTGGTTTTAAAAGATGCATTTAAAATTTTCTATAATCATACCTTTCAAGGATATTAATATAAACATCTTAAAATGTTTAAGGTCTATTAATAAATTAAATTATAAAAATTTTGAAGTAATACTAGTTCCCGATCAAGAAATTAGCATAAATGAGAAGGTAAATTTCAATTATACAATTATTCCAAGTGGTTCAATTATGCCTGGTTTAAAGAGAGATTTAGCCTCAAAAAAAGCTTCTGGAGATATATTAGCTTTATTAGATGATGATGCCCAACCGTCTGTTGATTGGCTTAACATAGCAAATCATTTTTTTATGACAAAAAATGAAAAGGTTATTGGTGGTCCGGGTATTGACACAAACAAGGATAGTAAAAATTTTATTCAAAATTTAAGTGATATTTTTTTTAAATCTAAATTATTTGGAATACCAGATAGATATCAAATTAATGATAAGGAAAAGTATTATGATGATTGGCCATCTGTTAATTTGATGATCAAGAAAGATATTTTTAATAGTATAGGAGGTTTTAATACCGAACATTGGCCTGGAGAAGATACTGTTTTATGCAGCAAGTTAAAAAAAATAGGAATATCCACTTTATATGTGCCTAAATTATTTGTTTATCATACTAGGAGAGTTAATCTTAATAAATTAACAAAACAAATATTTAATTATGGTTTTAAAAGAGGAGTATTTTTTTTTGAATATCCTAATAACTCAAGAAAATTTAAGTTTTTCATTCCTTTGGTTTTTGCCTTTTACTTAAGTTCAAATTTTTTCTTTACAAATTTTATTTATCAACTGCCCTTAATAGTTTATTTTTTTATATCTATATATAATTACTTAAACTTTAGTAAAAATATTTTTGGTTTATTGGTATTTCCAATCTTTTGCATTTATAACCATATAGTCTACGGAGCGGCTCATTTATTTGGTTTTTTGAGTAAAATTTTGTCTAATCATGATTAGAATTTTAATTTTAATTATTCATCTAATATTTTCACTTAATTCTTACGGGAGTCTTGTTAATGAGAGCAAAGAATATAAAATTTTAAAAGAAAATTATGAATTATATAATAAGAACTATTATTTGCTATTTGATAATTTTGAGAATTTTAAAGAAGAAGATATTTATATATATGATGATTTAGTTATAGTTTCTGATTTTAATGAAAATGAACATTCAAATGATATTCCTTCAACTGAAATATTAAAAAATTTAATTCAATTTAAAATTAATAAAGAACACATTTTCAATGAAGATGAAATTATTTTAATTCTAAAAAAGCATTATAATAAAAATTGGTTATACTTTAATACAGAAAATCCAATTAAAAGTAAAAAAGATTTATATACCAATCTTCTAAATAAGAATCTCTTTAATACAGAAGAGAAAAACACATCTAGTCATCATAAACTCAATTTCAAGCTTAATTCTTGGATTATTAAATTAGATAAAAATACCCTATATCAAAACCATTACATTTATTATAAACCTCAATTATATTTTGAACTTGGATATTTCTTATCATCTATATTCATAGTAATTATTTCTTCTTTTTTAATTATTTATTTTTTGAGAAAAAAATTATCAACAACTAGATATGTATAAAAAAACTTTTTTATTTTTTATTCCATATCTCATAGTTTCACCGCTATTTTTTTTATATTTTTATTATGTTGGTGACTCAATTTTATTAGGAGGTGAGGGAAATTATTTTTTAGATTTTTCAAATTATAATGAAAACTTTATTTCAATGTGGTCACACTGGGGATTGGGCCATAATCAATATTTTCTTAATGCAGCTAACACTCTGACATTTTTTTTTGGTTTAATTGATAATCCTAGAATAAATAGTTTTATAATATATTTTTTATTATACATTTTACCTTTTATCCTATTCTTTAATTTTACTGCTTTAGTAAGTAATTATTATTTTACTCGTATTATTGCCTCTGTATTTTATTGCTTTAATCCTTTTACTATCTCTTTTCTAAATCAAATGAATATTTGGAATAATAGTATAGTTTTCCTAATACCAATTTACCTCTTTATTATTTTTAAGTTTTTTGACGATTATTTTTTATTAATACCCATACTATCAATATCTTTTTTTCTTCTCAATTTAATAGGCAATCCTCCTATATTTGTAGTTTTAATTTTGATTGTAAATATATTTATTATTTACAAATCGATAGAAACTAAAACTTCGCTATATAAAACTTTAATTATTTTATTAATTATAAACTGTGCATATATACTAACTAATTTACATATTGTGATGTCTTTTTTATTTGGAGACTCTAATGTTGGGTCAATATATGAAGCCAAGACAGTCAAAAATTGGCTTTTTGGGACATCATATGATTTAAAATATTATTTAGAAATTTTAATTGGTATTCACCATTTTGGCGATCCGAATTTTGATAGCTTTTCAAGATATTTTAATCACATATTGGTAAAAATAATTTTAATCTCATACACAGTTTATATCTTTTATTCTGCTTACAAATTAAGAGATCAAATAATCATTAAATACCTCATTTCTCTTTATATTTTATTTTTCTTTTTATCAAAGGGGGTATTAGCTCCAGGTGGTTTTATTTATTCATTAATGTTTGAATTTATTCCAATGTTTAATATTTTCAAAACACCAACAGAAAAGTTTGCTGTAATTATTTTTACTCTTCTCTCAGTTTTAATTTTAAAAGTTTTTTCAAGTAATTTTTACAATAATAGTATGATTATAAAAAATTCCATATTAATTATTCTTTTATTTCCTATTTATTCAGGATTTATTTTTTTAGATCATAATTCTGTTAACATTAAATCATCAAAAATATATCCTGATTTCAAAGAAGACATTGAAGTAATAAATTTTATTGAGGACAATTACTCAAATTCGATAGTCCTTCATTTACCAGGACATATGAATTACCAAAGCTGGAAGATAAATATTAACAACAAAAAAACTTTTTCAGGAAATGATCCAATTTTACATAACTTAAAAAACAATAGATATATGGACTTTTCGCTTAATAATGATATTTACAATTCAATCGTAGCAAATGATTATGAGTACTTTTTTTATTTGTCTTCATTGTATAATGTAAGGCTTCTATATTTTAATAAAAATCATCTTTATCCATTCTCTTCAGTTCTAAATTACTCTAATCTTGATCAATTATTTCAACATGAAAATATCAAATTAGTTTATGAAGATAATGGTATTCATATATACGAAATCATAAATACAGATAACAAGCATATTCTTCGGTCAATCAAGAATTATTCAAAAATATATGTCACTAGATTTTAAAAAAATTTATTTTATTATTTTAATTTCTTTCATTTTTTATACCAAAAATGTTTCATCTTCAGACCAGTTTAGTAATAAATTTATTTTTGACTTTGAAATAAATTTTAAAAATTTTTTTTTATATGATGAATCAATGACTAGCGGAAAACTGGATAGAATTTTCGTAAATCTTGAAGATAAATTTTATAGTAGTTTAGAAGAAAAATTATCTTATTCAAATTCTATTAATATTATAAAAGGAAATAATTATTTAGATGTAGAGGTAAATCAGGAATATTTCTCTTGGGATAGTATTAAAATAAATAATTTTGATGAAAATATAAATTTCAAACTTATTCATATGAATCAAAATTATGACCTTACAAATGCTAAAGAGAGTTACGAGTCACTTTCATATGAAAAAATATTTGAACTTAGCATTCCTAAAAAAATAAAACCTAGAAACGATATTATATATATTGCTCAAAGAGAACTTAATTTAGAACATTCATCAACTTGGGTTTATAATCAAAAAGATAATTATTCCTGGATAAGATCAAGGAATTTTCCTGAAAACGTTACTTTTGATAAGATAGAGTTTGTCTTTTTGAATAATAAAAATTTTGACTTCTATCAAGAAATATTCAAGAGGTCTTCTTTGAAATTTAAAAAAAAATCAGTTTCTTTTTTTTCTTTTTTAAGTAAATGGGAAGTAGTTCTATTTGATTATTTGCCAAGTTATTATGAAATTAAAGATGAATTTATCCATTTTAATTTTATAGTACCAAGGTCTTATACAAGAGATTATTTTCTAGATGAACTTATTATAAGTTCTTCAGAGCAAAATTTTATTTTAGCAAAAGATGACCCATCCATACTCATGGAGGAGTTACTTCTTATGGATGTTTCTTTGGGAGTAATAAATAAAAATGATAACATAGCATGGTATACTCACATTGAAGATAGTAATGATATTATATTAGATCTTAGTTTTTTGGGACTTTATGATAGAGAATTAGGTCAGCAAGGAAAGAAAAAAATAAAACTGATAAGTTCAAGAGATTTTGATTTTAATATTGAATTAGGAAATGCTTTTAAAGATCTAAAAAATTTTTATAACAATGTTAATTCAAAGAATAGGCTAAATATTATAAAAAAAATAATAAGTGAAAACTTTGATGAAAGTAAATTTAGATTTGAAAATAAATGTTTTAATGTGTTGGGATATAAAATACTGATAGCAAGACCTTTTAATTTTACCTTAGATACAGAGAAAATTGAGTGCCAACAAAACATTAAACAAATAGATAATAAAAATTTTAGTGTATCAAGGTACATAACCATTGAAGATTTCAAAATTATAGAAAAAAAATTTAAGTCTGAAGATGATTTAGTTGTTAAAAAAAATGAAAAATTTTCTAATTATTTGTTTTTATTCTTTGATATTTTTCTATCTTTAATTATTGTTTTATTTTTATTTATTTATAAAAAGATTATTATTAATAATAAAGATTTTTTAATTAATTATAGATATGTTTTGATGTTTTTTTCCATTATGTTTTTCTCATTATTCAATATTAATTTTATATTCCTGTTTTTATTATTTTTTTATATCTCTTTTGTTCATAATTTTTTCTTTAATAAATAATTGAGCATCTCAATTATCATTACTACTTTTAATTCTTCAAATAATATAGAAAATTGTCTTAATTCTATTTATTTTGAAAAGGATGTAGAATTTGAGGTTATAATTGTCGATAATTATTCTTCAGATAATACTTTAGATCTATCATCGAAATATACTAAAAACATATTTAAACAAGGACCGGAGAGAAGCGCTCAAAGAAATTTTGGGGTAAAAAGGTCTCAATATGAGAATATCTTATTTTTAGATAGCGACATGATCCTCTCACCTTTTTTTTTAAAACAGTTATCTAATTATATTAAATCGTTCAATCCTCAAGCTTTGTATATAAGTGAAAAAATAATTATAAATAATTTTTTTTCTAAATTAAGAGATCATGAGAGATATTTCTACACAGGAACCCCAATTGATTGCGTTAGATTCTTTAAAAAGTCTCTATTTAATCAGGTTGGAGGATTTGATGAGAAATTCTCTGGACCAGAAGATTGGGATTTCAATAATAAGATTTTGGAAATATATTCACCCAAAATACTTACATCTGATAAAAATTTTAAAACTGCTACTCTCAATGATATTGTTCTAAAATTTTATAAGAAGAATAATATAAATTTAAAAAAATATTCTGAACCATGTTTTTATCATGATGAAAGAGAAATTGGTTTTATAAATCATATCAAAAAAAAAATTTATTACTCCAAGAGTTTAAGTAAATATATTGATAAGTGGGGGCCTAATAACAAGTATGTGAAAAAACAATTAGGCGCATATTATCGCTTTTTTTTCGTTTTTTTTGAAAACGGAAAATATAAAAAGTTTTTAAAAAAAGTTTATTTAAGTTTACCTATGCTTGTTTATAAAAGTCTAATTTATGTTGTTTATTTATTAAAAAAATGGAATTTAAAAATTTAATCATTTCTCCTTTTTTTAGTCCAAATATTGGGGGTGTAGAGTCACATCTTGATGATCTAATTGAAGAACTTTCAAAAATAAATGAAAAGTGTTTAGTTTTAACTTTAGCTCCAGTTACCACTAACATAAATCATATAAAATTTGAGGAAAAGAATAACACTATCAAGATCATTAGATTTCCTTGGAAATCTTCTAATCTTTATCATTTTTTCGAAAAATTTCCTTTATTCAATTTTTTATATATTGTTCCATATTTTTTTTTTAGAGTAATAAGCTTTATTATAAAAAAAAATTTTTCTTTTAA
>MDTG01013760.1_pt1 | contig 15137 bp, 14 predicted proteins | sample 811421 | NCBI WGS metagenome assembly MDTG01 (sample SAMN05326645, study PRJNA326480) | marine metagenome | isolation source: seawater | place: Pacific Ocean: South East | collected 2011
TCACATGAGATAGGTCTTACATCAGACAATCCTCTACCATCAATTCTATTTTTATTTTTAAGAATATCAGTTCTAACAATTGATTTTTCAAGACTCTTAAGTTCAGAATTTAAATCAAGATCTGTATAATTTTCATCCTCTTCGTAAAGTTTTTTTGCTTTATCTGTTATTTCTGAAATTTGATTAGATCTATCTTTTTTATCTTTTGTAGCAAAAGCTTTTTTTAAGTCTTTTGTAAATGTTGCTTCAAGTTTTTTCTTAACTTGAGATAAATCTTTTTTTTCAACGGTCCACTCTTCTTTTTTACATTCTTTTGCAAGTTCTTCGATCATTTTAATTACCGGAGCAAACCCTTTATGACCAAATTTAACTGCATTTAGCATTTCTTCCTCTGTTAAACCATTTGCTTCTGACTCGACCATTAAAACAGCATCTTTAGTTCCAGCTACAACTAAGTCTAAACGTGAATTTTCTAATTCTAGCTTCGATGGATTAAGAATATATTTACCATCTACGAAGCCTACTCTAGATGCTCCAATAGGGCCCATAAAAGGCATCCCTGATATTGCTAGAGCAGCTGATGAAGCTATTATTGCTAAAATATCAGGTTGATTTTCTTTATCATATGATATCACAGTCGGCAATAATTGAACTTCGTTTTTAAATTCATCAGGGAATAATGGTCTAATTGGTCGATCAATTAATCTAGATATTAATGTTTCACTCTCCGTGGGTCTTGCTTCTCTTTTAAAATATCCGCCTGGAATTTTTCCACCAGCATAATATTTTTCTTGATAGTTCACTGATAACGGAAAATAATCTATATCCGGATTCACTTTTTTTGCTCCTACTACTGTTGCTAAAATTACAGTTTCACCACATGACGCAATAATTGCTCCATCTGCCTGTCTTGCGATCTTCCCTGTTTCTAAGGTTATTTTTTTACCTGCTACATCAATTTCTTTTTTATGAACTTTAAACATTTATTTCCTTATATTTAATTTACTAATTACATTTTTGTAAGACTCTAACTTATTCTTTTTTAAATAATCCAATAATTTTTTTCTTTTATTTACTGCTTTTAAGAGTCCTACAGATGAATGCTTATCTTTTTTAAATTCTTTAACATGCTTCGATAAAGTTTCTATCTTTTCAGTAAGCAGTGCAATTTGAACTTCAGAAGATCCAGTGTCTTTTTCATGTATAGCTAAATCTTTAGCTTTTTTTATCATATTTTTTCCTGTCTATTTGTTTGTTTTATTAAATTTTCAATTTTTTCAGCGTAGTCAAATGATTCGTCTTTTACGAAAAGTAGTTTAGGTAGAAATTTCATAGTAATTTTTTTTGATAAAACTTTTCTAACTAAAAATGAAAATTCTTTTAAATTACTTATAACTTCTGAAGCGTTTTCACCACCTAGTGGTAAAACAAAAGCTTTTGCAGTTTTTAAGTCGGGACTCATTCTTACCTCTGTTACAGTTATATTATTAGTCTGGAGATTAGGCAATTTTGCTTCCCCTCTAACAAATATTATTCCGAGTGCTTGTTTTATCATTTCGCCAACTCTTAATTGTCTTTGTGTTACAGGTCTACTAGATTTTTTACTTCTCATACTCTTCTTTCTGTAATTTTTGAATTATAAGCCTCAATAATGTCATTTTTCTGAAAATCAGTAAAGTCCCTCAAGGTAATACCGCACTCTAAACCTGCACTTACTTGTTTTGCTTGGTTTTTTTCCCTGAATATTGATCCTATTTTACCATTATAAATTATTGTTCCATCTCTAATAACTCTTGCATCAGAGTTATTTGTTATTTCACCATCAATAACTTTAGAGCCTGCCACTTTTCCGACTTTTGAAACTTTAAAAATTTCTAAAATTTCTGCAGACCCTATTATTTGCTCTTCTACATTTGGTGTTAGTAATCCTGACATCTTACTTTTAATGAAATCTAAGACTTCATATATTATGTTATATGAAGAGATTGTAATTTTTTCTTGCTCAGCAAGTTTTTTAGCTTCTTTCGTCGGTTTTACATTAAAAGCAATTAATACAGCATTTGAAGCTTTTGCTAATGAAACGTCTGTTTCTGTAATCATGCCTATGTCAGATAATATTATTTTTGGCTTAATCTCATCATGTTTTATCTGCACTACTGCACTTTTAATTGCTTCTGATGATCCATGAACATCTGATTTAATAATAATATTTAATTCTTCAGAAGATTTATCAGTGAACGCGGATTCTTGAGTAACAAATTTTAATGGATTTTTTCCTACTTTTGACTCTTGAACTCGAACATCGCATAGTGATTTTGCTTCTTTCTCATTTGATAAAACTAAAAAATCATCTCCTGATTTTGCTGCACCATTTATTCCTAAAACTTCTATTGGTGACGCCGGTGAAGCCTCATTAACATTCTCACCTAAATCATTTATAATAGCTCTCACTTTACCTGATTGTAAACCACTTACAAAATAATCACCTTTTTTTAGAGTTCCAGACGTAACAATAATGTTAGCAATTGGACCTCTCCCAATATCTATTTTAGATTCCAACACCACTCCAGTTGCTTTTGTTTCATGATCTGTTTTTAAATCTAATAATTCAGATTGTAACAAGATTGACTCAATTAATTTATCTAAATTTTTTTTTGTTTTAGTTGATACTTCAACCATTAAGGTATCTCCGGATAGCTCCTCAGCAATTAACTCATATTCTAATAATTGATTTTTAATTTTTTGAGGATCGGCCTCTGGAAGGTCACATTTATTTATAGCAACAACTATTGGTACTTTCGCTGCTTTAGCATGTTTAATTGACTCAACAGTCTGGGGCTTCACACCATCATCAGCAGCAACTACTAAAACTACTAAATCAGTTAATTTTGATCCTCTTGCTCTCATTTCAGTAAAGGCAGCATGACCAGGTGTATCTATAAATGTAATTTTTTTGGAGTTATGGTTAATTTGGTAAGCACCTATATGTTGAGTTATACCTCCAAATTCACCTGAAACAACATTGGCGCTCCTCAAAACATCTAATAAAGAAGTTTTTCCATGATCTACGTGACCCATTACTGTTACTATAGGTGGTCTGTTCTTTAAATTTTCTGATTTTATCTCCTTAATTTTTTTAACTATTTCCTCTGCTTTTTCCTCTTTTATAGGATTATGTCCAAATTCTTTTACTAAATATTCTGCAGTATCTGAGTCTATAGAATGGTTGATTGTTGCGGTAACACCCATACCCATTAAATGTTTAATTATATTGCTAGATTGTTCTGCCATTCTATTTGCAAGTTCTCGAATAGTAATTATCTCAGGTATATTCACATCTCTTTTAATCGGCTTTAAACTTTCTTTAGTATCATCTTTTTGAATTATTCTATTTTCTTTTTGTTTTGCTCTTTTTAATGCGGCTAAACTTCTAGATCTACCTTCCTCGTCGCCACTTAGAGCCCTTGAGACAGTTAATTTCAGCTCTCTTCTTTTAGAGCCAATTTTTCCTCTACTATCCTTTTTTTCGACATCATCTTTTAATCTCTTAGTTGCTCTTTGTTCAGCTAATTTTCTTTTTTCATAATCATTATTTGGTGCAGATTTTTTAGCAGTGCTCGTAGAAAAAGGTTTTATGCTTGGTCTAGTCGGAAAATTGGTATTTTTTCTATTTGGAAATTTGCTAGTTTTTCTCTCAATATATACAGAGTTTTTTCCCTGTAACTTGGCTTTCTCAATACTTGAAATAGATTTTTTTATATTTCCTGATAGTTTTAATTTTGTTTTTTTTGTCTCCATATCTCATCTCTCAATCTTTATAAACTTTATTTCTCGCTGACATTATTAATTGATCAGCTTCATTTTTAGATAAAGCAAAGTCTTCAAGATATCCTTTGATCTTTACTTTTTCTCCTTTAATAACATCATAACCACCAGTAAGTTCGTCTGATGCCAAGTCAGCAAAATCTACAAGTGTCAAAATTTTTTGTTCTCCAAGAGTAACTAGCATCCCAGGAGTCAATCCTTCATGATTTATTAGATCAGAGTCAAGTCCCAATTCCTTAATTCTTTTTGATATCTCCTCTTGATCTTTTTTATAAAATTCGTTTGCTCTATCAATTAATTCTTTTGCAGTATCCTCGTCAATACCCTCAATTTTTATTATAGACTCAATATTAGAATCTTTTATGTCATCTATAGAAGAAAATCCCTCTGCAACTAATAATTGACCTAATGTCTCATCTAATTCTAAATTTTTTACAAAATTTTCTGTTTTTTCTTTAAATTCGAGTTGCCTTTTTTCTGAGTCTTCTTGATCAGTCATAATATTAATTTCAAAATTCATTAATTTAGTTGCTAATCTTACGTTTTGTCCTCTTCTACCAATTGCTTTGCTTAAATTTTCGTCAGTTAAAATCACATCTAATTTTTTATTATCAATATCAACGTTTACTCTTTGAACTTCAGCTGGCGATAAAGCATTTGATACTATAACAGCGGGATCCTCCGACCAATTTACAATATCAATTTTTTCACCCTGAAGTTCATTTACTACAGCTTGTACTCTGCTTCCTCTCATACCTACACATGCCCCCACAGGATCAAGAGAAGTATCAATAGCTTTTACACATATTTTAGCCCTACTTCCTGGATCTCTTGCAGATGAAATAATTTCAATTAACCCATCATAAATTTCGGGAACTTCTTGAATAAATAATTTTTCCATAAATTTTGGATGCGCTCTAGATAAAAAAATTTGTTGTCCTCTGATTTCTCTTCTTACATCATAACAATATGCTTTAACTCTATCACCAGCCTTAATATTTTCTCTAGGTATCATTTCGTTTTTTTGTATAATTGCCTCTGTTCTTCCTAAATCAACAATAACATTACCAAATTCTAATCTTTTAACTATTCCACTTAATATTGAGTCTTTTTTATCTTTAAAATCATTAAATTGTCTATCTCTCTCAGCCTCTCTTACATTAAAACTTATGACTTGTTTTGCAGTTTGAGCTGCAATTCTACCAAAATCAAATGAAGGTAGTATTTGAAGCACAATATCTCCTATTTTTTTGTCTTGATTATTCTTATCTAAGTTTAAAGCGTCTTTAAGACTAATCTCAGTGTTTAAGTTCTCAGGCTTTTCTACAATCAATAATTTTCTGAATATACCAATTTCTCCATTTTCCCTGTCTATTTGAACTTTAATATCATTTTCTTGACCAAATTTTGATTTTGCAGCTTTTGCAATTCCTGTTTCCATGGAGTCTATAATAAGTTCTTTATCAATAGATTTCTCCAGAGCTACTGCTTCTGCAATTCTTAATAATTCAAGTTTATCTGCTCTTCTGTTTAACATTTTTTTCCCAAAAAAAAATGGGCCGAAGCCCATTTTTGAAATTTCAATAATGTAGTTTAAATATAGGTATTTTTTTTAAATTATCAACTTAATTTAAGCTTTAAATATACTTGCTTTATCAGTTTTTTCCCACGAAAAAGCTCCGTTTGCTTCTGGCTCTCTTCCAAAATGTCCATAAGCTGCTGATTTTTCATATATTGGTTTGTTTAATCCTAGCATTTCTCTTATTCCTCTCGGGCTCAGATCAAAGTTATCTTTAATTAATTTTTCTACATGTTTGTTTTTTTCTTCATCATTAGAAAAAAGATCAACATAAATCGAGAGTGGCTTAGAAACACCTATTGCATATGCTAATTGAATTAAACATTTATCTGCAATTTTTGAAGCAACGATATTTTTTGCTAAATATCTTGAAGCATAAGCTGCTGATCTATCAACCTTTGTTGGATCTTTCCCTGAAAATGCTCCTCCTCCATGAGGGGCGGCGCCTCCATAAGTGTCTACTATTATCTTTCTTCCTGTTAACCCACTATCTCCATCTGGTCCTCCAATAACAAAATTGCCAGTCGGATTTATATAAATCTCATTTTCATCAAGATTACCTAATAAATTTTTTGGGATAGATCTATCAATATATGGCAAACAAAGCTCTTTAACTTTTGCTAAGTTTACATCTTTAGAATGTTGTGTAGAAATTACGACTGATTTTACAGCAGTAGGAACACCATCTTTATACTCAATAGTAATTTGACTTTTTGAATCTGGTTCTATTCCTTTTAGCTTTCCAGATTTTCTATCTTCTGCCATTAATCTTAAAATTCTATGAGAAAAATGAATTGGAGCTGGCATAAGTACGTCGGTCTCGTTACATGCATAACCGAACATTATACCCTGGTCCCCTGCACCTTCATCTTTATTTCCTGATGAGTCAACTCCCATAGCAATATCTGCAGACTGTGAATGTAAGTGACTCTCAATCTGTGTTGCTTCTTTCCAAGTAAAACCTTCTTGGTCATATCCAATATCTTTAATGCAATCTCTTACCTTGGAAATTAGTTCGTCTTTGTTTATATCAGGTCCTCTAGTTTCGCCAGCTAAAACTACTTTATTAGTAGTTGTAAGTGTTTCGCATGCTACTCTTGCTTGTGGTTCCATCCCTAAATAAGTATCAACCACCATGTCAGATATTCTGTCACATACTTTATCTGGATGGCCCTCAGATACAGATTCACTTGTAAATAAAAAATTTTTTTTCATTTTATCTCCCTATTCTTTTTAAAAAAAAAATTAAACTAATATAAATTGCCAATAAATAAAAGAATATATTGTTTTTATATTTTGAAAAAAAAGTCATTTTATTAGACTTTTCTAAATAACTTACCTCAATCACACCACTCTCAGTTGACTCTTTTAATTTTAATATTTCACCTTTATAATTTATAAGTGCTGATGTTCCATTATTAGAGGATCTAATAATGTTTTTTCCTTCTTCTATGGATCTAAAAATAGAATGAGTAAAATGCTGACTAGGTCCAATTGATTGACCAAACCATCCGTCCTCAGAAATATTTATTATTAAATCATAATTATTATTGTTTGATAATTTGCCCGAATAAATAATTTCATAACAAATTAAAGGAAGAATTTTTAAATTTTTTATATTAATTATTTCTCTTACTTTTCCTTTAGAAAACGATTGATAATTATTAGTAACTTTTCTTAATCCAACTTTTTTTAAAAAATTTTCCGCTGGTAAAAATTCACCAAAAGGTACCAGTTTATTTTTATGATATAAAGATATTATATTTAATTTGTTATCTAAAATAACTAAAGAATTGTAAATATCGTTTCTAACTCCATATTTTATATCGTTGATACCTAATATTATTAGATCATCATTTTGAAAATTTTTTTCAAACAAATCTTTATATTTTTTAATATCTTCTAAAAAAGATGATGTAAATATACCCTCGGGCCAGATAAATACTGTAGATAAATTTTTATTTGGCTTGCTTAGTTTAATTAATTGATTAACGATATCGATTTCTTTTTCAGCATTGTAGAATCGCTCGATTTCAATTCTAGAAGATATAATTTTTATTACAAAACTATCATTCAATAAAACAGAATTATTTTTATCAATTAATCTAATTTTGCCAAAAGAAAGAAATAAAATTAATATTAGAGATAAAATTACAGAAGCTACCAGTTCAAAGTTTGTTTTTTTTTAAAATAAAAATAGAGGGTATCAAAAAAAACGTGATACAAATAAGATTTAACCCATAAGTTCCAAATATAGATAGTGACTGCAAAAAAGACAAGTTATTCGAAAAGGAAAAAACAAATAAATTCCATGGAAACCCCGTTAGGATATTTCCTCTTAAAAATTCAAATGAACCAAACAATATAGAAAAAATTAAAACTAAAACTAAGATATTACACTTTAAAAAAAATGAGAAAATAAATGTTGGTAGAGCAAAAAAAATTGCTAGAAAACCTGGAATCACAATAATAGCTAGAGGAATCAAAACTATAAAATCTGTATCAAAAGTAAGTGATATAGTTATCCAATATAGACTTGAAATAAAATAACCAAACCCAAATAACCATCCATAGTAAAAGAAGTCAATTTTATTTTTAAGTATTTCCTTATTTATTAAAAATATAAAAAAAAAGTTAAATGTTAAAAAGTTAATTAAATAAAAATTATATGGTGGTAAACTAAAAGAACTTCCCAAGCCTAATACAAAAGCAAAAGAAAATAAAATAAATTTATTTTTAATTAATTTTTTCAACTTTATCTTCTACTAAGTTAAATATCTTTACTTCCTCGTCATACATTCTTTTATAATCCTTATCGTTTTTATGATCATGACCAACAAGATGGAGAAATCCATGTATAAATATCTTAGTTAATTTTTTTTTAAACTTTAAATTATTATTTTGATTCAATTTATTTATGAACTGATAGCTTATTATTATATCTCCTAAATAAAATTTTTTACCAATTTTTTGATGTAATGGAAAAGATAAAATATCCGTAGGTTTATCTTTCTTTCTAAATTTATAGTTTAATTTTCTAATATTTTTATTATTAGAAAGGAGTAAAGTTAAAAATATTTTTTTTTTTTTAATATGATATTTTTTAGGGAAAAATTTTACAATTGTATTGAAAAAAAATTTATTTTTTTTAATCTTTTTTTTCCAAGATGTATGGTCTACTAAGACATCAACACTAATCATTATTATTTTGATCTGAATAAGCCTTAACTATTTTTGAAACTAGCGGATGCCTTACTACATCCTTATGATCAAAATCTACAACTGAGATTTCTTTTAAGTGGCCTAAAAGTTTTTTAGATCTATTAAGACCCGAAAGTGATTTATTTGGTAAATCTATTTGAGATGGATCTCCATTAATAACTATTTTTGAATTTTCACCTATCCTTGTTAAAAACATTTTAATTTGTGTGTCTGTCGCATTTTGTGCCTCATCTAAAATTGCAAAAGAATTTTTAAGAGTTCTTCCTCTCATAAAAGCAAGTGGAGCTATTTCAATATCACCAACTTCAATTTTTTTTTGTATTTTTTCGTAGTCTAATAAATCATAAAGAGAATCGTATAATGGTCTTAGGTATGGATCAACTTTTTCTCTCATATCCCCAGGTAAAAAGCCAAGTCTTTCACCTGCTTCAACTGCCGGTCTTGATAAAATTATCCTCTCAATTTTTTTATCTAAAAGCATTGTTAAAGCGATTGCCACCGATAAATATGTTTTACCAGTACCCGCTGGCCCTGTTGAAATGACTATATCACTATTTTTTAAGGCCCTTACATAACTTTTTTGTTTCTCTGATCTTGGTATTACGGATTTTTTAGGTGTTTTAATTATAAATTCTATTTTCTCATTAATTTCATTACTTTCATTAATCATAAATTTATTTATTGATGATATTATATCTTTTTTTTCTAATGATCCATTAATTAAAAATTGATCACATAAAAATTGAATTGCATTTTTTATAATCTCATTTTTTTTACTATCATTCTTGGTTATTATAGAATTACCTCTAAAATGAATACTCGAGCCTGTGATTTTTTCTAATTCTTTTAAATTTTTATTAAACTCTCCAAGGACACCCATTAATAATTCGTTGTTAGGAAAAACAATACTTATCGCGTTATTTTCTGAATAGACAAATTTTAAATTATTATTTAATGTTTTATTAATATTGCTCAATATCAAGCTGCCTTAAATTTTTTATTATTAATTGCTCCATATAAGGAATTTTGATTACTGTTTTTTATATAAACCTCAACTACTTTTCCGATTAAATTTACACTGCCTTCAAAAATAACTGGTGTCATATATTCGTTTCTACCAAACAACTTATTCTGCCCTCGCATTTTATTTTCTACCAGAACTTCTACAAATTTATTTTCAAAACTTTTATTTTTTAACTTTTGGTTTAAAAATAATCTATCTTGGAGTATTTTAAGCCTTTCTTTGCTTAACTCTTTGTCAACTTCTTTATAATTAGATGCTGTGGTACCTGGTCTAGAACTATATATAAAAGAATAGGAATTCATGAATTTTAACTTTTTTACTAAGTACAAAGTATCTTCAAAATCACTTTTTGTTTCACCTGGATAACCAATAATAAAGTCACTAGAAAATTCTATTTTATCATTAATTTTCTTTAATTTATTATAAGTCGTTACATAATCATCCACTTCATGTTTTCTATTCATTAATTTTAAAATTTTATTTGAGCCACTTTGTATAGGTAGATGAATTAAAGGCATAAGTTTTTTTGATTTATGATAACACTCTAGAAGATCTTCACTCATATCCCTGGGATGGGAGGTTATATATCTTATTCTTTTTAAATCTTTTATATTTTCTAAAGACATTATTAAATTAGATAATTTATATTTTTTTTTGTTTTCAATACTAAAATAGGCATTTACATTTTGTCCTAAAAGAATTATTTCTCTTGTACCTTTTTGAACCAATTCTTTGGCCTCAGCAATAATTTCATTAAATGGTCGTGAATATTCGGGACCTCTTGTATAAGGAACTACACAAAAATGACAAAACTTATCGCATCCCTCTTGAATTGTAATAAATGATGAGACTTTACTATTTTCATTTTTAATTTTACTAAGATATTCAAATTTTGAAAAAGAATCAAAATCGGTAATATCGCATCTATTTTTATTTTTTTCAAAATTTTCAATTGTATTATTTAATTTATGATATGATTGAGGTCCAATAACAAAATCTATATAAGGTTCCCTTTTAAGCATTTCAGAATTTTCGGCTTGAGCAACACAACCTGCAATTATAACTAGAGGTTTTTGTTTTCCTTGGAATTTATGTTTTACTCTACCAATTTCATGATAAACTTTTTCTTTAGCTTTATCTCTAATATGACAAGTATTTAAGATAAAACAATCTGAGTCCTCTAAATTTTCTGTCTTTGTGAAGCCTATTTCTTTAACTGTATCTAATATTCTATTTGAGTCATATACATTCATCTGACATCCGAAAGTTTTGATAAATACTTTTTTTAACATTTATTATGTTTTTTTTTTAACTCCATAGAGCTCTAGTTTGTGATCTACTAGTTCATATCCATATTTCTGTGCTACTTTTTTTTGAAGTTCTTCAATATCATTGTCTACAAATTCAATAATTTCTCCCGTTTTTACGTCTATCAAATGATCATGATGACTTTCTCTCATTTCTTCGTATCTAGCCTTTCCACCTTTAAAATCATGTTTTGTTAAAATGCCAGCTTCCTCAAAAACTTTCACAGTTCTATATACAGTTGCAATACTTATTTTTGGATCAATTTGAGATACCCTTTTGTATAATTCGTCTACGTCAGGATGGTCAGATTCTCCATAAATCTCTTTTGACTCGGACATTATTTTTGCAATAATTTTTCTTTGCTCTGTAAGCTTTACTCCTTTAGCAATACACTTTTTTTCGATAGTATCTGTCATTATTTATTTTAACTTAAATAAATAGGATTAATCAAATTTTTTTTAATTTTATATTTCCTGCATAATCTAGGCAAATCTTGCCATTTAATATTATTTTTATTACTTTCATTGGTAAAATCAGAGAAGCTATAACTAAAATAATCAATTTTTTTGGCTAAATGTATCCCTTGAACGGTCGATAATGAAGATCTTGTACCGCCAAAACTGCCCGGTCCTCTGTTAACATAAATCTGATTAATGCGCCTCAGTGAAATATTATGTTTATTTAATAAACTTTGAACTAAAATAGTTAATTTATCAAAATTACTTTTACTATTTTTATAACTACTAGTATAAATATTTTTATTACTTATGATAACTAATAAAATTTTATCACTTACTGCATCTATAATTAAAATATTCATAATATTAAATCTTTTTAGTATTTCTAATTCAGTAGAAAATAATAGTAAATACCTTTCTAGTGAAAAAGGAACTTTAAGTTTAATGTATCACAGGTTTAATGAGCATAAATATCCCTCTACCAATATTCAAATGAATATTTTTAAAGAACATATAAAAATTATTAAATCAATGGGTTATGAGTTTGAAAACCCAATTTCTTTCGATAAAAACTTTTTAAAAGGTAAGAATGAAAAAAAAATCCTTCTTACAATCGACGATGCCTTTTTATCATTTTATGAAAATGCTTGGCCATATTTAAAAGAAAATAAAATTCCATTTATTTTATTTGTTTCTACAGAACCTATAGGTAAAAATGGATATATGAATTGGGAACAGTTGAAAGAAATAGAAAAACATGATTTTGCATTTTTGGGAAATCACTCACATACACATGAATATCTAATAGATTTCAGTTTTTCTGATTTTAAAAAAGATATTGATACCTCGATTAATATATTTGAAAAAAATATAGGCTATAATCCAATATTTTTTTCTTATCCATTTGGAGAATATAGCCAAAAACAAGTTAATTTCATAAAAAAAAAATTTAAATATGCTTTTGGTCAACATTCAGGTGTAATTGATATAAATAAGAGTCCTTACGAACTTCCACGATTTCCTATAAATGAAAAATATGGAGATTTGGAAAGATTTAGTTTTTTAATAAATTTATTGCCTTTTCAATTTAAAAAAATTTATCCCGAAGACAAGTATATTACGAAAAATAATCCACCCAATTTAATTATAGAATTTTTTCCAGAACAAAAAAATCTAAATCAAATTAATTGCTTTTCTGATGAGGGAAATAAATGGGAAAAATCAAATATTGAAATAGTAAATCAGAAACTAATAGTTAATTTTAGAGAAAAGTTTTCATTCAGAAGAGGTCGAATTAATTGCTCTTTAAATGATATTGAAGGATGGAGATGGTTTGGACTACAGTTTTCTGTAAAAGTTTCTAATTAAATTATATTTTTTAATTGTATGCTTGATGGTAATAATTTTACTTTATCAAAATCTCTTAAAGAGTTTTGTTGAATAATTTTTTTTATAATTACGGTATACTCTTTGCCAGTTGCTGCATATTTATCCAAATAATCTGCCAGCACTAAACTGTTAAGTTCTTCATCCTTATCTCTCATTATTGCTCTAGCCATTCTAAATTTACGGTAACTATTATGAGTGTTTAAATTTCTTTGATATGCTCTTACTGATGCTTTTAAAACTTTAAATTTCATAACTTTATGACTTCCATCGTCTGAGTCTACACCCGCTGGTTTTATTCCTTCACCTGACCACGTCCACTGTCCAAAAAGTGCATTCCCCTCAATGGCAAATCTAGAAGTGCCCCATCCTGACTCTTTTGCTGCCTGAGCTAAAGCCAAAGACACTGGTATTTCATCCATTCTAATTTTTAATGTAGCTAAATCTTTTTTAACTACTCCATATTGTTTAAATTTTTTATTCAGCCATTTTATTTCTTGTTTTGAGTTATTATTTTTATTTAAAATCGCAAATAGCTTCTTTCTATCTAATTTAATTCTATTATTTTCCTCTAATACCAATGGCAAAATTATTTCTAAAAATAACTTTTTTTTCTCTCGTGTGCTCTGAATATTTTTCATTTCTTTAGGTAAAAGTGAAAGTTTAACGGGTTTAACTTTCTTAGTTTTTCTTATGTTTTCTAAATTATAATCTGTATCCTTAAATAGTTCTTTTACTGTTGAAGCATTAAGTCTAACTGTATCAGTTTGAACATTATCATTAAGAGTAAAAACATCTTCAAATAAACTTTTTAAATCAAGGTCTTTATCAACTTCATCACCTTGCAAAGATTTTCCATCCAAAACTTTTTGAAAATTTATATTTGAATTATTATCGACTGTAAGTTTATTTAAATTTAAATCTTTTTTTATATTTACCGATAATGGTAATAAAAAAAATATAAAAACTAAAATAAAGCCACTTAATACAGTATAATAAAAACTTTTAAGTTCTTTAAAATTAAAAAAATTTTTTTTCTTTTTAAGCTCAAAACCTTTTTCAGAGATAATTTTTTTAATTGTATTTAAATTTATATTTTTTTTATTTAACATTTAATAAAATTAAATTGCCTCTACAGTCTGAACTTCAGGAATATAATGTTTTAAAAGATTTTGCACGCCCTGTTTAAGAGTTATTATAGAGCTTGGACAACCTGAGCAACTTCCTCTTAGCTGTACTTTTACAGTACCTTTTTGAAAATCTATAAATTTTATATCTCCACCATCCTTTGCAACAGCAGGTTTAATTTTTGTTTCTAAAATAGTTATTATTTGTTTCTCTATCTCTTTATAATTCTTAATGTCTTTGTTTTTAAAATCTTTATCTAAAATTAAATCATTTCCGTCATTATAAAAATCATTTATTAAAGAAATTGCTATATGTTTTATATCTTCCCAATCAACATTTTCTTTTTTATTAATGGATATAAAATCTTCACCTAAAAAAATACTTTCTACCCCATGAATAGAAAAAATATTTTTTAAAAAAATATTATCAGTGTCTTCCTTTGAAAAAAACTCTGCAGATCCTATATCTGATACTTTTTTACCAGGAATAAATTTTAAAGAATTAGGATTTGGAGTTTTTTGAGTTTGTATAAACATATTATAGATATAAGTATATTTTTATAGATTTAAACACTTTAAATTTAAAATCCGATTATTTTTTTTATTTCATTTATCTTTTTTTGGGCTAATTTATTTGCTTTTTCAGCCCCATTAGATAACACCTCATCAATAAATTTTTCATCACTACAAATTTTTCTTATCTCACTAGAAATAGGTGAAATTTTTTCAACTACTACCTCTGCCAATTTTTTTTTGAAGTCCGAGAAGTTTTTCCCATTAAATTCATTAATTGTATTATCTAAAGTTTGATTGTTCAAACTTGAATAAATTCCTAAAAGGTTCTCTAATTCTGGTCTTTTGCTAATATTTTTACTATCTTCTGGAATCGGATCATTATCAGTTTTAGCTTTTCTAATTTTATTAATTATCTGATCATCAGTATCATTCATATTAATTCTACTTAAGTCTGATGGGTCTGATTTACTCATCTTTTTAACTCCATCTTTTAAACTCATAATTCTTGAAAAACTTTTTTGAATTAATGGTTCTGGGACTTTTAAAAAATTTTCAGCCTCAAAATCTGAATTAAATTTTTGAGCTATATCTCTAGATAATTCTAAATGTTGTTTTTGATCTTCTCCCACAGGAACGTGAGTTGCATCATACAACAAAATATCTGCCGCCATAAGTACAGGATAAATATATAA
>MDTG01094802.1_pt1 | contig 15137 bp, 13 predicted proteins | sample 811421 | NCBI WGS metagenome assembly MDTG01 (sample SAMN05326645, study PRJNA326480) | marine metagenome | isolation source: seawater | place: Pacific Ocean: South East | collected 2011
GTGCGTCGACCTTGAAAAACTCAAAGAGGGCGATGTTGCGCTCGACGAAGCAGCCGAGAAAAACATGCTCGAGAACGGCAACGCCTCAACAGCCTCACTAGGGGGACAAGTCGCGCCGGCAAACGCACAGATTGCCAAATTCCCGATCACCGAGATATTCACCGAAAGGTTGGCGGACCTCAACAAATACTTAGATGATCCTCAGTTTGAACTCTTTCGCCTCAGCGATGGAGACAAAACCGATTATCGCGTGTTCGTGCGTTACAAAGAGGGGCGAGACACCGAACAATACAGCAATTTGTGCCCCTTGGCTGTACTTGTTAACATGGAAATGGCTATGCTCGACGAAGGACAAACCAAAGCTATGGTTGTCACGCTTAAAATTCTTGGCGGCATACTTCGCAGCATTTATGATGGGGATTTTTTGAAACAGGTTACAGCAGGAACCGGGATAGACGATTCTACAATGTATGAACTGTTGAAAAAATCACCTTTGCGCAGCGCTTCCTCTATTCCGTTTTCGGCCAATGACAAAAACCAGTTCGATTTAAACGCCTTTTATTTGGGACTCCTGAATCGTACACCTCAAACCATTTATCCTGAAGATTTTGAGAACACAAAAGCAATTCCGCTAATAGCAACAAAACATGAGCAAACCGAAATTAATGCGCACTATGTACTCGCCGTTTTATTTAATGGCAAAGTACACATTATTGACAACGCGCGGCAAACTGATGATAACCCGCGACCAACTCTTCTGAAAGATTGGAAAGAAAACACAGGCTACGAGCTACGAGGGTTCTATATTTTTAAGCAGCCATTTGTCGACCTGGCGGCAGCGTGATGCCCACGCCATATAATGGAACACCGCCTGCGCCCACATGTCCGGCTTCCGCCGCTACGCGGCCCTTTTCGGCCCCTCGTTCGAGGCCGTGTACGACGTGGTGCGCACCGTGGATGATCCGCGAGACTGGCTGTGGGAGATCGTCGTCCGGCTCCGGACGTCGGCGGACGAGGTGCACCGCGCGCTCACGGCGTCGCTGCTGCCGGTGCTGGAGCGGCAGGCGGGGTGGGGCCTGGGCGTGGGCGAGTGGCCCATACCGGCCATCGCGCGCGTGATGGCGGCCAACCCGCTCAGCCCGCACTACGGGTACTGGCACGAGCTGGCGTGCGCCCTGCAGTGCTTCACCGCGCAGCGAAGGGACCTGTGGACCGTGCTGGCCTTGCAAAATCGCATCGTGGAGGAAGACGACGTGGAATTTGCATTCTAGCTACTCGCCAGCCCCGCCCCCGCTCCGCCGTGGCGCGTGCTTCCACATCCGGTAGGCCTTGACGGTTTCGATAAACATCTTGTGCGTCCTAGGTTCCACCATCTTGGTTTCGCGATGGATCATCTTGCTGTTGAGGTAGAAAAGCGTGGAGTGGAACACGGCGTCGATCGTGTGGTCAAAGAGCTCCTCGAACTCGCGCGAAAAGAGCAGGTGGCGCTTGATCGCCCGCCGAGGCCACGTCGGGGCCACCACCACCTTGCCGTCGTGGTCCACGTACTCGACATCGGCCTTGGCGTGCTCCTCGTACGCCTCGAACAGGGCGTCGACGATGGCGTCGACCTCCTTCCGCTCCGACGCCAGCTGGCGCACCATGTCCTTCAAATCGCCTAGGATGCTCCCGCCGCTCGCACTCGCCCCGGCGTCGCTGAACCGGCAGAAGAAGCAAAAGTCGGTCGACGACGAGCAGTGCGGGCCCCCTTGCTCCTTGCCCAGCCCGTACGCGGGGCCGTAGCTCTCGGCGTCGTCGGCCGTGATCGCCACCATGTCGCTCTCGCCGTGCACGACGCCGTCCATGCCGCCGTCGGCGGAGGTGTCGCCGCTCACTAGCCCGCTGATCGTGGGGTTGAAGGCCGAGCCGTGCCCGATCGAGGCCGCGTATCTCACCCAGCTCGAGCGGACGCTGGATATACCCGGCCCCGGCCCGTTGAAGCAGGAAACCCACCCCGGGGCGAAGGTGCACGCCAACCGAATCAAGCTCTTCCCGGGGCTGGCCGCGGTGGCGTACGTGCGGGGCGGGCTGTACGCGGTGGCCAGCTGCGACGCCATCCTCACCGCGCAGGCGCTGGGGGGGAGCTTCGCGCGGGTGCGGCTCCGGCCGCACGCGGTGCAGAAGCTCGCGATCGGGGGGGCGGACCTGTTTTGCGCGGTCGACCTCCGGGCCGCCGCCACCAGGTGCGGGCCCGTCGTGTGCGACGCCGCGCGGCAGCCGCACCAGCTGTCCGAGAGCCGGTGGCCCGCGCTCAGGACCAGCCCGAATTGGTGCGCCCCCGTCACGGAGCGCGGCCTCTTTGTGTGCGCCCGGTGCAAGGCCGTGTTCCGGTCGGACCGCGAGCTCTTCGCCCACGGTGGCGTCCCGGAGCAGCAGCAGCAGCGGCTCCGAGAGGTGCTGCCGGCGGGCTGGCGGCCGATCCCGCCCGGCCGGTCGCGGGAACCCGTGCCCAGGGCCAACCTCGAGTGCGGGTCGCTTTCCGACCGCCGCCACGGCCACGCCCACAGGCATCACCTGAAAGCCCGGCTGCTCCGCCTCGCCCGGCCCCCGCACCACCACCCGTACCGCATCCCGCTCACGAGACCCGTTGTTTAATAGAATTAAAAATACAGCGCATACTCGCGCACGCGGCTGCGGTCAAGCAGCGGCCGCAGCGCCTCCTTTTCGTCGATGATCCGGTCCAGCAGCGACGCCAGCTCGCTGCTCAGCGCGCTGCTCAGAGCGTCGATTATGGTCGGCACGATGCGCTCGGACTCGGGGTTACAGTCGATGTGCCAATCTCGGTCCCAGTCCAAGCGGTGCAGCACAACGGCGTTGAACCCTGACTGAGACTCTGGCTCGAATCGGTTGTAAGCGTTCGTCAGCAAGGTGCCCGCGCTCTCCTTCAGCATCGGCCGAACGAGATCGATCGCAGACCGCAGCGCGGTCCACCGGTCTTCGACGGGGACCTCGCGGCCGAGGGCGTGCCCCGTAGCCTCGATCTCGCAGAACGGCCGCACGATCCCCTCCACAATCGCAACAGCGGAAAGCGGATCGGTCGCCGTGCAGAGCTGCGTTATTTCCTCCACGTCGGCGGTCAGCACCGCGCGCAGCTTCGAGCTCCACCGCAGCGCTTTCACCAAGTCGGGCGCCGTGCAGGCCACCCAGTGCATCGCGGCAGAGTCGCGGGGAACGTCCATGTACGCGCCCAGCAGCCTCAACGCGGCCTCCGCCGACTCGCGGCACACTTCTTTCTGCAGATCCTCCGGTTGGTACGTCGCCGAGCGCAGGATCTCGGTCACATTTGCCTTGGTGGCTGCCCCGTGTCTGGCAAACGCATCGACAAGAATGTACAAATCAGGCAACTCGTCCTCGCGGTTTAAGTCGTGCATTGCACGTTTGTACGAAGCGACGTACTCGATGCAGCTGACCACGTTTTCGCGATCGATCAACCGGCTGAAACTCGCCCATGCGCCCGCGCTCAGCTCTGCGATCGTCGCAGAGCACATCGGGTCGGCAGCGATCTGCATGCACCGCGTCAGGTTGGCGGCGCAGATCCGGTCGCCGAGCCCTTCGATAGCCGCAAAGCAGCGCTCCTCCTCACGCAGCTTCGGAAGCTCTTTCATCGCATCCGCAAAGGTCGTGGGCTCCAGCTCTGCAACCCACGGTACCACTCCTTTGAAGCGCTCAAACAGGTCCCGGCACTCTTCCGGGACGCACCCAACGTTCGTGCTGTGGAAGACGCGCTTGAGAAGGCTCGCTTTCCCGCGGTCCTCGACAAGTGGACCGAGCGGCGCACGTGTTACGGGATTGCGATCGGTCGTCGCCCGCACCTTTCCATGGCACGTCGTGCACAGCGGGTGTCCGCTTTGCAGCAACGTCCAGCAAGGGTCGTCGCAGACGACGCAGCGGCAAGACGCCAAAAAGTCTTCGGCGCTCGGGGCATACATGGTGGTCTTGCAAGCAAGCGGGTGAACACGTGCGTTGAGTACGATTATTATTATTATTAGAATGCTTATAAAAATAGTTATATGAGTTTGCGCACGCTCAGAGTAGCCGTCATGCCGCGCAAACTCTTGCGGTGCAAGCGGTCCGCTCCCAAGCATCCCATTCCCCCCAAGTTCTTGGGGGTGGTCATCACCGCTAATGGCACCGCCGCGATCCGGGTATCCAGTGGCTGGCAAGATTTTGCCGCGATTTCCGCCAGGTGCGGTAAGAAGGGCGCCATTGATGCGCTCGATCGCTGGTATTCGAACGCCACCCACGTCTCAGCCTCAATGGCGGACCAACTCTGGCCGCTGCCGGAGCTGCCCAAGGTCAACGTGGTCTTGTTCACCGAGCCCGACGAGTGGTCTGCAAGTATCCTTGCTGCGGCCGACCCGGTGGGCGAGTCGGCGAGCGCTCTCTCGGACGACGATATCGAAGCGCAGCTGGCCACCTTTACAATCAAATACGCCCGCGTGGGCGAGGCTGCCCTGCGAGACCTGCGCAACCGGGTGGCACGCTGCTGACGCAAATCGCTTTTTTTAATCGTAAAACTAATCTTGGCGAAAAGGAGCTAGCTGCGCATTAGAGCTACGAGCGCGCACGCGGCCTTTACTTGCGGCGCGAGCTTCCATTTCTCAAAGGGCGTCGCGAGCATGTAGACGTTGCCGCCCGGATCCATCAAGACCACCGCGCCGCTCGGGTCGACCCGCAGAACGACCGCCTCGACCCAGCCGGCGCCGGTGTGAAGCCATCCACGTTGACCCTCCATGGGGGGTCACTAAGGGTGAGTCCAGTGTGGGCACTAAAAGGGAGTACACACCACGTGGACAACATGGAGACTACCCTCGCGATCCACCGGCTGCTTGACGCGTTCCCGCACGAAATGCCTCTTGCACTAATTGAATCATCGGAACGTGTCGTCGTTTATATATATGTGAGAAAAACCTAAAATATTGACCAAAATGCGTTTTTTTACGGTGTTTATTGGCACGCTCAACTATCGAGCGAAAGCAGCGCTCGACACCTGGCCATCTCCAGTACACATATACAGTTTGGATGATTGCCTCGGCGTTTCCGAAAAATTCCCTTACGCGAAGAGGGCATTAACTTCAATGAAAAAAAACCCAGTGATTCAGTCAGACTTATGCAGATTGATGTTATTGTGCGAATACGGCGGCATGTACATTGACTCAGACGTATCTTTTAAACATCCGTTTGAGTCCGGCGTTGAGACCGCCGATCTTACCATTTTTCGAGATTCAGCGACTGCGATGACTGCCGCGAGCCACATTATCGCGGCGGCCAACCCTAATCAACGCTGCATTTGCAATGCGGCGACAAGCGCTGCAAAAAACGTGTGGATGCTTCGTGGCAACTTAAATTTTAAAGCTCGGCCGCATCTAGTTCACGAAGTTGCGGGCCCTAATCATTTAACAGCCATGGTTTCACCATGCGTACCGCCTCCATACAGAAGCGCCGATTACTTTGTATCTCACGTACAAGCGTCGGAGAAATGGGCTAACGACCCGTCGTATTTTTCGTGGACCAAAGACAGGATGCAGCGCGCGGGTTGGACCCGTATGTTTGAGCACTGATTGTGTCCGGCAATTATTGCGTTCAAGAAGTCCACACACGGCGCAAACGTATTTGCTCTTCCTGCTCCACTCGCGGGCCCAGCTTTACGGGTCCGATGGCGAGTATTTGTCAAATCAATGGAAGCGTGAAGAGGGAGTGTGGTGTAGACACTTGATAAGTTCAAAGTTGCCATTATATGCGAAGATCGGCATCGCCACGCCAACAAAAACGTGCGGTAAAAACTACCCGGGTCAGCACTTACGCGGCAGTGTGCCATTCTGGCAAACCACCTATGAGCGCGCCGTTAAGGTCAGGGCCATGCGGGTTAGTTTTAGGGTTAGGGTTACCGGCGAAACGCAACTGTCACAGCTCGTCCGCTTCCACTTGTTTCGAGAACTCGCCCCAGCGTCACTTCCGCCGCCCGGCGCGAAAACGCAGAGCCAGTGGGAACCAGTAGGTTTGCCGTGTACATTGCACAAAAATCGTCGTCCGGAGATTGGCTTTGCAGGCTGCACCGATATCCCTGCTGGCGAAAGACCCGCTCGACGGTTGAGATGTAGCGCATGCTGAGCGCATGCGCCTTACGGAGGTTTTGTACGCTCATATTTCGGGCTCGGTGGATGCCCGCAATAAACACCACTGGTTGCTGCACAATGTTGCGCTGCAGAGACTTGAGCTGCGACGCAATGCCAGACAAGGTGCTAGGGCGCATCGTGCGCGTCTCTGAACAGCTCTCAAAATCGAGCGCACAGACCTCCAGCTGATCTCCCACGCGCAGATGGATTACCGTTCGGTTAGTTTGCGCTGCAAGGCACCTCCTGCTCAGCACCGCCCGCAGCCCGTTGCGCGACCGAATTAATTCCGCGCCGATGCTGGTAGGCCACAACGCCATGGTGAAGGCCCCGAGCGTGATTTCGGGCTCCGCACCGGATTCTGCATGACGCGAAAACTGCTTGGTCCACGCCTGTCCAATGTCGTTTAGATCTGTCGACGGGTGGGTAATAATATCGCCCAAGCGGTACCCCAAATAATCGCCATTGATCAGCGGTAGCGTCGCAGCTTCCGCGGCAAACCGTGCGGTGATCTCATCGGTCCGGTACAGCCGAATCACCCGCTCTTTGAGGAGGGTAGGAAGTGCACCCGAAAACGTAGCTCGCGTCTCGTTGCCCGGGTTTGCCAGGGCAACAAGATAAATGCACACGACGCCAAAATGCATGACCAGTTATCGGTACAACGCGGTGACAGCGCGATATAGTGGCCCGGTGCAATTCAAAGCGTCCAGGCTGGCATACGCAGCCGACTGCTTCGCGGCGCGCGCAACGGCCATTGTATATTCACGGTCATAGGGCTATCACAGCGATTGAGCAACGGTGGCGCAGCCATGAAGTCTCTCGCGATGGCATATGCATTTATCGGGGCGGTATACGGCGCCCTGATCCTGGCGGTCCGGTGGAGCGCGTCGTACCACACCGAGCGCCTGGTTTTTGCCATGAACCCGACGAGCCTGCACCCGATCCCGAAGATCTTGTACGTGTACACCGACAACGCTAGCGTGCCGGGGATCCGACGGTTCGCGGAGCTGAACCCCGAGTTCGACGTGAAGGCGCACTCCCCGGCAGAGGCCCGCGGGTTTATGCAAACGCACTGCCCCGACGTTCTGGACGCATTCGACGCCCTAAAGCCGCATGCCTTCAAGGCTGACATGTTTCGCTACTGCGCGCTGGCGGCCACGGGCGGGGTGTACATCGACGACGACCTGCTGCTCAACGCGAGCATCGACGAGATTGCCGCCGGGAATCGGGGCCAGCTGCTGCTGATCGAAGACGGCAACGATACTGGCGCGTTCCCCCCGCGGGTCATCCGGCACCGAATCTGGAACGCGTTTATGATCGCTCGGGAAACCGGGAGCCGCATCATGGCCTGCGCCTTACGCACTTCGGCAGAAAACGTCCGCGCCCTCAACGTGATAATACAAGTGACAATGAAAACCCAAGTATGATACTCTTTGTGCACCAGCCGGGAAGGCGATCTCCAGGACATCAAATTGTGGCACGTGACTTTCAATCATGATGGAACGACCACTCGGCGCCGGCTTTTTCTGTTCCCGGCACAGCTAAAATGCGTCGATCAAACCCTCGCAGCTTTGACACGAGTCTTGCAATGTTAGAATTTAAGGACCCGACAAAAATGCGAGCCTGCACCATGGTCCAAATATCTTGTATAAACTCCATTGTTTGTGTACACGAATATGTCTGTTTTCCCGCCCAATGCCCGCTCTTTGACTCGCATCGGACCGTGGTCGATTTGAATGATTCTGCCAGCTGATACGCAATAGTGCAGTCATCGGATGCAATGAAAACGTTTCCACTCACGTTCGCCTTCACCCAGTCTGCCCACCATGACGCGTTGGACGTCCGAGGCGCAATGGATCGACTCTCCGATTTAAGCTTGTCGCCGTTTCGAATGTGAATAGCGGCGTCATATATTACCCCGTGGCGCGGCTTGTGGTCATCCAAGAGAGCGTGTGCCGCGGCGGACAACTTGTCCGCTGTGCTGCAATTGACGAGGTTCAGGTTTGCGCAGCCGCCCCGCCCGAACAAGAGGTTTGAATTGCATCCGTACGCCCAATCGCAGTGGCTGTAGTCAGAGAACACGTGTGTGTGCACCATGGGTTTAATCAAATTGTGATTGATGACCGAACCCAGGCCGCGGTGAAAGGGTGCGCAATCTGCCGGTTTTGACGGCAGATTTTTGTATCCATCAACGAGCAACTTGAAGTTGCACGACGCCACAGCAGCCAGCATATACCAAAACATATCCGTAAACAGGTTGCTCAAAAGAGTGCTCCTAAGCCTATTAATAAAAATTGTTCAATCGCGCCCATATATGCGCTGGCGTTTAAAATAGCGCTTTACTCGACATCAATATCCTTCAAAAATTCAGAATCCTCAAAATAACGCTTATCGATAGACGTAAAGCTATTGCAATGGCTGCTGCGGACGAAGCCCCCCTCGATATTACCCGCAACCAGCTAATTCATCTTTACCGAAGCAGCGGTAAAGACTCCGATGACCCTATCCACAGAGGCCAAAAATGGGAGCTTCATCAAAGTATCAGCCTATATGGCACCTTTATAGTGTTACACCCCATTAAGAAACCCGCCCCCGCTCATCAAGGACAGGACGTACAAAGCGAAGGCGTCCAAATCGAAGTGAAAAACAACGACGTGGTCGAGGTGTTTCGCGAGGTTCGCGGCGAAATGTCTCATTATGGGCTCGAGGAGACTAAAGTTACCGGAACTGTTCCCGGCTTGTGTGCGGAGGTGCGTAACAATCAATCCTTCCTGCCCTCACTGGAAACCAACGAAGGGTTTCGTAAACTGCTGTCTGACTTTGACAAAAAAGGCGGGCGAGTGCCCATGTCTAAGCGACCGCAACTGTACCGCTCAGCCGCGGCACGGATGGGAATTGCCGCGCAGCTCGGAAAAATGGGTGCTGGCAAAGGGCATGTTGACGACGCATTCAAAGGCGTCGTTGACGTTGCGGGCACGGATAAAGCTCCTCCGTACCCAAGCTGCTCTTTTATTGATACATGTTTATAGAATAAAACAGACCTTGTTGCCGGTAGCTATTTCCTGCGCAATCCCCTAAAAAGAAATGCAGCTATGAAAGGGCCGCAGGTTGTTGTTGCGTTTCTAGTCACCGGCACATTTTATATACACTGGCTGCGGTCGCACCGGTTCGGCACGGAGATTTCGCTTAATAAAACATGGAATACATGTTCGCCTGCACACCCTCTGGCGTGCGGAAGTTCGGGTACATCCGCACCAAGATGGTCTGGTACGATTTGTGCAGGCCGAGCACGTTGACCACCACCGTGGCAAGCATATAGCTCCAAAAGATCACAAACACGGCAATTAAAAAGCGGTGCATGTGCTTCATGTTGGCGTGGTCCGTGGTGACGTAGATGCTGTTCGCTGTGAGGAGCCCGGTCTTGATTTGGTGCATCGGTTCGGTAAAGTCAGGTACTAAGTACCGCTTTCGGTAGCACGCCGCAGGTTTGATTGCCATTTGGTCACCATCGTATGGGTTGTAACCGTCATTTTGTCCTAATGGCGCGAGAGTATAATACCTGGCTTCGCCCTTTGCCTTATCTGCCTGCGCCTTTGTCAGATTGTTTGTCGAGGAAATCCACTGGAAACCGTCACAAAGCGGCTCATGCGCACAGGCTTCCTTCGCGCCGGCGATCGTCATCGCCTCGTGATTCTTACAAATGGGAGCGTTGATCAACTGCTCTAAGGTCGGCTTGATTTCTGGAGGTTGGGGATTGCTCGCTTCATTGCAAATCGTAAAATATCGGGCGCTTAACGTAGAAAATCTGTGATTTAAGTCATCCTTATCAACGAAGGAATAGCCGTCGAAATTACAGTACCCCTGGTGCCCGTAAGCTAGCCTCTGTAAAATTGCAGTGCCGTGAATAGCAAACGGATAACGTTCGTAGAGCGATGGATCCTCTCCCACATTGGTGCCGTTGATAGCGATTGGCTCAGTGCCGTCGAGCGCTCCCGACTGCGCAAGTGCCACTCCAAGTACGAGGTAGAACATTGTGCGGTACACGCAAACAGGTGCCATGTATATAGTACCTAACACCTAGTTTCACCTCGGTCCCGCTGCGGCTAGTCACGAAGCTGCGGGCAGCGCTTTAATGTATCAGACGCGCACCACCACCTCCTCCTCCTCCTTGCGCTGCGACCGGGCTTCGCGCTGCTTGTGGGCGAACAACGACGCCGTCGAGGCCGCCCGGTCTTTCAGGGCCACGAGGCGATCCGAAATCAGCGATTCGAAACACTTGAAGTACCAGGAGGTTCGCTTTTGCTGCACAGTGGAGACCAGCTCGTTTCCGCGGGCCAGCGCCGCCCGCAACGGCCCCAACGACGCAAAGCCGGACCCAACCTCATGCGGCAAACAGCCGGCGTTCGCGTCGCGTATTCGTAAGTGCACGTTCGTCCACGCCTTCTCCAGCTGGCGGCGGGTCTCCGGCCTCGGGATGGCCTCGCGGTCTCGCAGCATATCCTCCATCTCGGCGTACCAAGTAAACCGAAGCTCGGGCCATGTCTTGACCAGGGTGCTCACACACTTCATCATCCCGCTCAGCGTGTCCGCGGCGGTGCCAAACTCGGTCCGCACGCGGGTAAGCACCGTGTCGCTTAGCTCTAGCTTCTTCGTCTGGCCGTAGATGTAGCCGTTATTGTCGATGGTCAGCCGGCACTTGTCGATGGCGGCGTTCATGCCTTCCATAAAAAGCAGTTTATCGCTGAGCGCGCCGACCACCTCGAGGCACAACGGCAGCTCCGCGGGCTTAAGGTCGGGCTTGAGATCGCCGGCCACGCGGTCGATCGTGTCGAGCTGCGACGGCGAGGCGATTGCCAGCACCTTCACCACATCGACCACGTTCTCCTCGGTTACACAAAGTTGCCCGAGCACGCCCTCCAGGCGGTCGATCGGCCCTACAGTCGCCAAGTTTTGCCACCCAGCAATCGGCAGACCGGCCGACGCCGGCAGGTGCTTGCTCACGATCGGCAACGTTTTCTCCGCGCCCGAGAGTGCGGCGTTGGACGCTCCGAGGACTTGCTCCAGCACGGAAGCGTCGACGGTTCGGCCGCACTGCTGGACGACCCCGAGCACCGATTCGATGTGGGGTTTGTCGCCCTGCCCGCCGAACAGCGCGAGCCGCACGATGGTATCCAGGTTCGACGGGGTCACGTACGCAGCAACCGCCTCCAACCGCTCCTTTAAGATCGGGGTTAGGGTTAGATCGGGGCTAACCTCGGCGTCCTCCTCGCAGATCGAGACCAGCGCCTCGATGGGTTCCGGACCACCGCCGGCCGCGTCGATCTTTGCCTTCAGCTGACTCTTGATCTCCTTCACGTGCAACAGGGCCGACATCCGCTTGATCGGCCGCTCGCAGAGCGTGACCACCCGGGGCACCCAGGCCCTTGTCGCGGCGACTTCGCAAAGTTCGTTGTACGCATACCGCCGCTTCAGCCGCATGCCAGCCCGAAACCAAGACTTGAGCTCCGGCCCGTAGTGCTCGAGCATCCGCTCCACAATGCACCGCCACGTCGGGGAGGTGCAGTAGCCTTTCACCTCGCGGATCGCAAACTGGAGGTCGTCGTCAAACGCGTCCGTCCTCCATTCAAGGCCCGCCAGGCGGGTGAGGATTGTTAGCGCACCGTCCGAGTCCAGGCAGTGCACCAAGCTCTCCAACACCGACCCGGTCAACTTCAGCGTGGACTCGGACGCCTCCACGACAGCGGCATCGAACGGGGGGAAGTTTGTTAGGAGGTGGCCGGCCTCGCCTTCGTACAGCGCCTGGATGGTGGGACCAACGGCGTCAAACTGTTTCAAGGTAATCTTCTCGAGCGTCTCGAGTCTCCGTTGCTCCGTCTCCCAGGTAACGTAGTCCATCGTCACCTGCTTCAACCCAATGGACTCGACCACCTCCTCCCTGTGGAACTCCTGGTTGGTGAGCGGGCACTTGCCGCGGCCCCAGTCGGTTACGAGCTGGTCGAGACAGCTCCCACACACTGTCTGCTTGGTCGGCAACACAAAGTACGTACCCTCGACGTTGTAGCAGACCGGGCACTGCAACGTCTCCCGCATACCATCAATGAACCGAGGCTTCTTCAACGGTGGTTCAGACGCGTGGTCGGAGGGGCGCTTATTGGAGGTGGCCATGGTGGAACGTCAGTAAACACGTGCGCGTCATTCAGTTTATTTTACTTAGTTAGTAAATAAACGCTGAATGACACATTATTTCCCTTTTCGGAGCCCACTTGCTTTTTTTGCCATGAGCGCTCCACCCAAGCTCAAGCGCGCACGCACCGACGACCCCGCCGCGATTCCTGCTGCGGTGGAAACCGTCCTCAAACGACTGCTTGACCGCGACGACGTGACCGACGTCGACGTTCGGGACTATGCCCTTGTGGTCGAAGGCATCTTTGGTCATGGCACCAGCGTGTACGATTTTGGTTCAAGGGTGTGGCTCGTTCCGGCTGCAGTCGTTCCGCGCGAAGCGCCGATTGATGGGTTCTACAGCTTCAGGTCGGAGCATGAGGACTGCATGCCGCCCGAGTTACTCGCGGCGTTAACGGGCGACACGCACAAATTGAACCTGGGCGACTCGCACAGCGTTGCTGTTAGTTTGATTCTTACCTGGGCTGCGCGCACCCAGCTCTCGAACATGATCGTTGTTGAAAGCGACGTTAACCCTAATCCCCGCTGGCTAGGCGACTCATGCAGCTGTTAGCAACTTTTGTGCCAGTAAAGTTTGCTTTAATACGACAACTGAAAAGGGGCAAGTGCTCGGCGCTACGCTTAAACCTAGGGTTGGTGAACCACGTGGGCTTTAGTCAATTTGTTTTACTTAGATAGTAAATTAATTGCTAAACGACACAACTCCTGCACATTTGCACGATGGATAACGAAGCCGCTATCAACCGTTTGATTGACGCATTTCCAAGTGAAATGCCGCATGAGGTTTCCTCTGCCTTGGATGCAATGATGAGCAAATTCATCCAAAAAAAGCTGGGAACGTACACCTGCATCCGGCCGACACAAGACGAAGGGTGGGTGGTAAAATCCACCTCCTCAAACAGTGTGATGTTGCTCACACACGATGGCTCCCATCGCTATCAAGCCCACCTCGATGTTGTATCTCCGGATGCGTCTGATACCATCTATTGTTGGGACGACGCGTTCAAAGAGACCCTTCAGTGCCCAAGGTACGTTGACGCGCATAGGCCTACCGACCTTGTTATATCGAGCGCAACGCGCTCGCAGCGCGTGCCGCTTCCATCACACGACACTGCCTACGTCCAACACGTAGCGCTAGGCCTCCGCACTGCAAGAGCTGGCTCCACGCGCTGGATCTTGTATGCGCGGTATAAGCCGTGCAACGATGCCAGCTGCCTGTTTCTGCGGGCGGGCGAGGGCGAGTGGCAGTCGGTTGGACGGACATGCATCGATGCAATAATATATCATCATGAGCATACGCGATCATCGCCATTTGATTTGGTGGCGGTAAACGACGCCGTTTATGTAGCGCAAGCAGACTTTGAGACGATTGTTTTTTGCGACGCGCTTGGCAAAACTGTTTTTTCGGCGTCGTGCCCCGGCGTGTGCGTCGATTTTGCAACCCACAACGCGACGCTGTTTGCATGCTTTGACACGACCGCGCTCGTACGCGTTGACGCCACGACATGGGCGGTAACGACGCACGACCTGGGCTGCTTTGCACCGTTCCGTGGCCAGGCGGCAACCGTGCTTGCCGCAAACTGCTTGCACGTGGCGGTCGGATTTACCGACGGAAGCGTTGGGTTGTTTGACACAGCGCTTTCGTGTGTGCACTTTGTGTACACCCCAGAAGTGTATGGCTTGTGCAAGCGGTTTATCGAATTCAAGGCCCGGGACACCAGGTATCTTAACTACCCCCTTTTATATTTTGGCGAACCGGACCATTGGACCTCTGCCTTGGGGCATTCTGTGATCGGGAACAACGTGCGCTTGGCGTGTATGCTCTTGCAAGAAGGTGGTATGTGCACAACGATGCGGTCGATGCTGCTACACGATGCGGTAGGCCGTGGCCAAGTGGCCATGGTCAAGGCTTTGCTCGCCCACGGGACACCCATGACAAATGAGGCACTGCGTAAATTTAGTCGGCTGACGACGCCCCAATCGTCTATGCCGTTGTTTCAACTCATCATGGACGAGCTAACGGCAAAGGGCACCAAAGTTATTACGTACAAAAAACTCGACGCGTGCGATGCCCTTGGAAGAAATCTTCCCGAGCGAAGGCCGCAGCTGTATGTGGACATTATGGAGCAGCTAATGCAGCACAACATTGACGTGCCACGCGACGCCATACGCGTGGCAAGCGAGCACGTACAACTAAGCGATTTTCTGCTATCCCGCATGAAGGAGAATGGGGCGGACATTGAGTGTATACGGCCGTATAATAATATGACCTCCGCAAAGCTGGCGGCGGTTAGAGGCCATTGGGCGTACGTGCTGCGCCTGGTAGCCCACGGCGCAGTTTCCGACTATTTGGTAGCCCACGGCGCAGTTTCCGACTATTATACCGGCGAGACCAGTTATATTTTGTCGGAAGCGGAATTGTCACAGCCCAACCCGTTTATTTTTTACTACCTGTTTGACATGCACGGCGTCGACGTCACCAAGGCACCCAAGTGGCCCACTTGCTACGCCCGGCACATGGACGCCCACCGGGCGTTGTGGTCGTCTAAAACCCACCACCTGTTGGTGCCCCCGATCCGGCAAGCGGTTTGGACCACAATACTCTGCGTGCACAAAACGCAATGCCTGGCCTACGACGTGCTTAGCATTGTGTTCAAGTGGCTGGATCTGTCTGCGCAGGCGTGGCACACCCTTTGCACTAGCCCCAATTTTTGGAGTGAAGCGCGCAACGTTTAATGCTTATTAAACATCAAAATCATCAGAAAATTGCTCTGCCAGTGTTGCTATATCTCCGCCGAGCAA
>MDTG01129924.1_pt1 | contig 15137 bp, 11 predicted proteins | sample 811421 | NCBI WGS metagenome assembly MDTG01 (sample SAMN05326645, study PRJNA326480) | marine metagenome | isolation source: seawater | place: Pacific Ocean: South East | collected 2011
CTTGATGTTGAATTTCAGCTGACTGAGAGATATATTCTCATCGTTGCTGCTTCTACCACCACGTACTAGGTTCAGTAGATTGTATGCAATTTCATCCAAGGTCATCCAACTTATCTTTTACTTTGACTAACTCTGCGCATTTTTCATACTCTTCTGTATCAGAGAAGTATTGTATAATATCATCAACGACTAGAGTAAATGTTTCAGGAGCTGATGGATCAAAAGGCAAGAAGATCATTTCTTCTGCATTGTCCAAAAGCTCCTTTACAGTCATCTCTCCTATCGCAATCTTGTAGGCATTACGATACGCCTCGTCAAGGATTTCTATTTCCTCTTCGAGTGAAGTGGTGATGTCGTCATCTTCTATATCGTCTTCAAATTCTAACATTTGTCTGTAAATAGCCCTCAAGTCCTTTGTGCTTATTCCATATATATGCTTGCCCTGTTCGTTTAGCTTCATACCCCATCTGCTTGTGCCATTCATCGTTAGGACAAATAGATGGTATGAAACGTACTTTGATACCCCTGTATTCATTGACCATTTCTTTGTGGAGATGCCCGCAGTGCACTTCATGATGTGATGTGCGTGCAAACATTTCCGGGTTCTCTGTTGCCAGGATGAGTGGCATATCTGCAGGTTTCTCTTTATCACCGTGGGTAAACATTAACATGTTCTGTCCGTACTCATAGTACTTGCGAGAACTGTAGGTATTATCTACAGTGACATTGGCATCATTCCTGTACCATCCTGAGAGCACATCTCCTGCATAGAACATGCGCTCAAAGTCATGGTTGCCTGATACGACTATAATATCTACAGGTGCCTTCTCTTTCAAGTAATTCACTGCTGCAGTAATCAGTTGCCAGTATCCTCGAAACGTATCCTTCCAACCTGCACTCTCTTCTTGAGGTGTGCCTTTTGTAGTAGTACGTCTCATACCCTCAGAGTTCATACCATCGTTACCAATTGGTAGTACGAATCTTTCAATGTCAAGTCCTGAAGCTTTCTCAACAAGCTCCTGCACAGCCATCATGTACTGGTCCTCTACCTGTGTCAGGTTAAGGTCATGGAGTTTGCCGTAGTGTATGTCAGGCAGAGATATTTCATAAGCAATAGGGTTAAGCGTAGACCAACCTTTTAGATGATCCTTTTGCTCCACCTTAGGACTGTACACAGCAGCGAACTTTTCTATCTCTTCTTTGATAGCTTCAACGCTCATAGATTCTCCTTTGGTAACTACGGAAAATCTCTGCTGTCCTGATACAGTCTGCCAGAACTTTACACTAGCTACATCAGACTCGCTGATGCCATTTTTGTCAAGGAACTGTTCGAACTCGCTAATAACACTTTCGTTGTCATTTGCGTTGTTCTCTTTACGAGCCAGCTTTCTGGCTTCGTACAATGCTGTTTCACAATCTTCGATAGGGCAATTAAGTCTCTCAGACAGTACGTCAGCACTCTTCTTTAAATATCCGGGTCTCTCAGCTATAAAATCTTTTATTTCGTTTATCGTCATGTGATTGGTTTACAGTTAGCTTACTTCTTTGCTTTCTCTATAGTCCTGCCTGCGAAGTATGCACCAAATGCAGTGAGCATTAGGATTTGTAGTAGATCAACATAGGAGTCCTTTACATTGAAAGGAACGTTGTCCATACTGTCTATGAACATAGTAATCATGAACATCCCCATGAGAGCAATCAGTGTCACAGGTCTAATGAGTTTAGCGAGCTTTACATCGCTACCCATGTCTGCTTGCCACCTAGCGGTGACATTCTCTTGAAACTTTATCTCTGCATCTACTGCAGCCTTTCCTTCATTTGTATCAACGTCAGGGTCTTTGTCGATCAAGTTCTTTACAATACCAAGGCCTCCACTGTCAGGCAGCAAATCACCTACAACGTTAAGGACGTTGGGAGCTTTTGACTTTAGCCACTTGCCAAGACCTGTATCTTTTATCTTCTTACTCATCACTTCATAGGTGATATAATAAACTCGATACGTACACCAGCGGTATCATTAGAGAATACCTCTAAGTCCTCTGAAGCCGATGCACACTTGTACGGGAACATAGCATACTCTCCAGGTCCAAGAGTCATAACGTCTTGTCTAGCACTTCCATCATTGAACTGTACTGTAATGATCTTACCAGTTGTTAGTGTAGTATTACGAATGAATACCAGTATCTGGTTAGCTAAAACTCCTGACTCAGTTGAGTCAAAGAACTCAGTCCCGTCAACTAGTGTAAAAGGGGAACTGCTGCTGTTATTTTTAATCAGCCTTGTTCCGTTGTCTACAGATGTCTCAACCCTAAAGGTTCTATCGTGCCTTTGGGATATGCTGTTCTTGAAGAGATTGCTTGATCTTATCGAAAGTCTTGCATTTATAATAGCCATGTTATTCTATAATTTGGAGTAGGGGTGCTACCTGCTCCCCATTAATTTCTTCAGGAAGCTGGTCTTCCCTGATCATGTGTAGATGTATATCTATCTCGTTGTCCATCATATCCTCTACAGCTTTTAACTGCTTCTTACGCTCCTCTATAAGCTCCTCGCTCTCTGCTTCGAGCGCTTCGATAGCTTCTGAGTTCTCCTCTTTCATAAGCTCTTGCATCTTAAGAGAAAGCTCTTGAAACTCCATACTAGGCACTGCTGCTTCTTCTAGTGGATCAAGCACTGATTTTATCTCTTTCATGTTTCTGCCTACTAGGACTGCAAATCTTGCACCCTTAATATCTTTGACTGAGTCTAGACCTTTGAAGAGGTCAAGCAGCTGTCTGTTAGTTGATGTTACCTTTTTCATGGTGTATGGTTTATAATTTTCAGTAAGTTACGACTTATGTTGTTGTCTTGATTACAAAAAAGTGGATCTTGGCTGTACCGCTGGTTGCGGCAGACCCTGGGTTGCTGAGTCTTATTTGACAAGTACCTGATCCCGGAGGTCCTGCAAGTTCTGCAATAAGTGCTGCTCCAGCAGCTTCTCCCAATGAGCTTGAAGCTCTAGTCTCAACACTGAGTATAACTACAGATGTACTGGATATCTGACTATTGGTGAAAGTAAACTCCTGCTCTGCACCTGCGGCTATCGCTGTGTTGTGAAGTGTTATTACTCCAGCAACAGACTGCAGTGCCGCTGTCGTAGTTATACTAGTGCCCTGGGTAACAGTAGTGCCTCCTTTTATCTCAAGTCCTTTACCTACAGGTGTAGTTAGTTTACCTGCTAGCTCAACGTTCTGACTATTGTCTACTGTAACAGCTGTTGTTGATGCAGTCTTTATAAGCACTGAACCATCTGTTCCAGATCCTGACTTTAGGCCACCTGCTATTGTTACAGCTCCTCCATTTGCATTACCTGCAGCATCACCACCATTGATAGTTACTGCTCCCCCTGTATTACTGTCTGCATTGTCAGAACCCTGTATTACAAGTTCTGGTCCTGCTCCTGCAGAACATGCTCTCATCTTCAGTGTTTGAGATGAACTACCGTTACTTGCACCAAGCTCTACATTACCCTCAACATTGAGGCTAGAACCAAACCATGGTGTAGATGCACCGAAGTAAGCTGTATTATCTGCTGTGCTAAACCTAAGACCAGCTGAAGCAGATGCTGTACCTGCTATGAAGCCTGATCCCATGTTGATATTGTTGTTTGCTGTAGTTAACTCACTTGTAAGTGATGAAATAGATACTTGAGGCTTGCCCCACTTAAGTCCGTAGGTCTCACTACTATCTGCTATCAGAGCCAAGTTGTTTGATCCTACAGCTAATACAGCAGGATCTGTAGCTGACCCTGTAGATGATCCTACAACAAGACTTCCTTTTGCCATAAGAGCTACTGATTGTACCGTACCAGTTCCGTTACCTACCAACAGGCCACCATCTGTAAGAGTTGTTGCCCCAGTCCCACCATGGTCTGCAGGTAGTGTTCCTGCAACATGAGATGCTGTACCAAGATTCAACGCATTGGCTCCCCCTGTCTCAGACAGGAACTTTGCATTTGTATTGCTAGCTACGTTCAAATCAATGGCAGACTGTGTAAGTGAGATAACAATGTTCTTCTTGTTGGCGTCTGAAGAGCCTACGTCAGTTCTAATCTTAAGTGCCCCTGTTGCGTCTTCTACATTTAGACCTTTGAAAATAAGTATGGACTTGTCGGAGTTTTTGATGCTGCTACCAACACCGCCTCCTACAAAAATGTCTTGTACAGTAGTACCTGGAGTGCCTGCCGATACTGAGCTTGAGGTCTTCCCACTTTGAAGTGTCGGAAGAATGTCGTTCAGTGCCAGCTTAGTAGACGAGTTGGAGTCTATGTTGCTGAGCAGCACAAACTCTCTGCTTGTATTACCAGCTTTGTTAGCTGTTCTTAGTTGACTTACTTTGGTTGCCATTAGAATATGATTTCTTCTCCGTCTTCTCCAAGGATACCGGAGCCAGTGTTAATATTGTTTCTCTCGTCTGCGTTTATCCTAGGGGGCAGATATCCCTGTGAGGAGCTTTGGTCTACATTATTCTGTGCCTGCGCCTCTGATCCATTACTACCTATCTGACATGACGTGCAGTATCGCGTGAGGTACTCATACATCACAGTCAAGTAGTTCTCAGTGCCGTCCGCAATGCCGTTTCTATCAGCTTTACGAAGCTTGACATCTTGACATCTATGCCATCCAGATGCTGGGTATCGGGGCTGAAGTCCTCTGACCTCTATATCTCTAGTAGCTTCATAGTATGCTCTAGTTACCACCCCATTCTTCTGGTAGTAGTATACACAGTAGTCTCCTTGCTGGAAGGTGTCCACTCCATTCCATACTCTAGCTCCACCTGCAACCCACTTCTGTATACAATTACGCTCTTTAAGCTTAGTTTGTGATTCGTAGTTGCAGTTAAACAAACATGGTAGGAGTGTATTCTCAAGACCTCCTGCGAATAGATATGCTATGAGTGACAGCTTTGTAAGCTCTTCCTGTGAGCAATCTACACCAGCCTTCAACTTAAACAGAAGTTTAGTTCCCTCCTCTCCCATGCATTTAAATGCCATGTTCTGAACTGCAGAGAACCCTAGCTCTGATTCGTCTGTAGAGTCTATGTCTGGGAGACAAACTACTTCAACAGGATTTATATCATCTATGAAGTCTGGGAAGTCATCAGGGTCACCCTCACTGGGCCCTCCACCACAGTTACCAAGTATTAGACAAGGGTCACCTGGAGGTATACAGTCTCCTGTAGGACAGGGGTCAAATGGCTCTGGGTCGCACGCTGGGTTACTTGGATCTGGGCACTCAGGTTGAGGTGGTCCGCAGTTTGGATCAATTGCTGGATCACATCCTGTATCTGGGAAACAGTCAGGATCTTCTTGGTCGTCAATGCAGCTACAGTAATCACACAGCAAGTTGTTAGACACATCAAGCGGTGCGTTAGGGTTGTAGTTGCATGCATTAGGATCGGTGCACTCTCCGTCTGTGCCCACAGTTGGGTCACATATTGTTTCGTCTAGTGTTCCATCTGTCTGTCTTACTCCAACACCTCTTGATTGTGCCCCACCAGCTTCATTAGATGCAGTACAGTCTTCACACAACGGATCGTTGGGGAACTGCTCACAGAATGTTTCTGTAAATATGCAAGAACCATCATCGTAGTCTGCGTCTGGATCGTAGTTCTCTGCATTAGGGTTAGTGCAGCCGTAGGTGTACTCTATACAAGGAGGATTCAAGCATTCCTCTTCACAATCTGGAGCGGCATCCTGACCAACAAATACGCTAGTCAAGTAATCCTCAAACTTAAGGAAGGGCTCTTCTGGGCATTCTAAGTACCCGGGGTCTAAGGAGTCTGTTTGTATGTCAGGTACAACTAGTACATAGTAGTTTCCTGGTGCAATCCCCGTAAACGTATGAGTATTTGGGTTGGGTACATCGCCTATCTGGAATAGTGGTGACCAAAAAGCTATCTGAGACCCTGCTACTCCTGTCAAGTCAATTCCCTCAGTATCTGACGATGTAGGGTAGTTTGCGAAGACGGCCGCCAACACTTCAGCTTGATTGTTTAGGTTACCTATAAGGGGTGATCCTTGTGTAATCAAAGCTATCGCGTACGCAGACACAGCTCCCTCATTAGATTCGTAGGTTACACTCACTGTAACAGCCCCGTCATTGTTCGGGACAGGGACGTTAATAGTATAAGTCACCCCCTCAAATGTGATTGTATCTTGACCACAGCTTGAAGTGGAGTTAGTTGTTGTCGCGGTGAAGGACAATGCAGTGTTCAAGTACACATCTTCACATGGTTCATCGTATTCACACGTGCCATTGTCTTGTGTAGCGTTGGCATCGTAGTTAGCTGCGATTGGGTCAGTGCATCCCTCTATGTATATTACACATTGATTTTCCACTTGAAATTCAAACTGATCTGAACATGGGTATCCTACAGGTTGAATGCCATCGGGGTACGGAGCAATAAGCACTACGTCAACAATGTATGTCCCCTCTACTGTGATGTTATCAAATATGTTGATGTAGAAGGGATTGTTATCTACATCGTAGTCTGTATCTGCTTGAGTCTGACTCTCAGAGTATCCCTCAGGACCAGTAACAGTCACATTGTACTGTATATTTTCTGTGCTAAGAAGTTGGTTAGCTTGTGCGTCATATACCCCTTCTAAGTTTACTTCGATACTGGCTGTAAGTGGGAGCTGGAACTCACCGTTACCCAAGTCTATAGGTGTTACTGTCCCATCCTGTACATCTGATAATAGTGCACACGTTATAAACGGTCCTACCACACATGATAGGAAGTACGTATCACAGCTTACTAGTTCATCGTCATTCTGAAAGCATACAGTTGCATTCGCTGCGTCCGGAGCAGTTCCAAAGTATGGTCCATCATCAAGCAAATTACCAGGTATGGCATCAGGGCAATCACTACCGTTTCCAGTCCCGTAGGGCAGTACTGGGAAGTTGTAGGAACTATTCCACTCATACCCATTGCCGTTTAGAGCCGAAGTATAGTAGTTATTGTCTGTTGAAGCGCATGAGCAAAATGCTGTCCAGAACATTCCGTACATACGGTAGTTCTTTGCCAGGAATGAAGCGCAGTCTGTACCGTCCAGTTTACTTGGATCAAAGATCATCTCCAGGAGATATGGATTACCTGCCTTCAGGTTTCCACTAAGTCCTGCTGTTGATTCCTCTGCTATATTATTCCATTCAGGATTTTGAAGAGTACCACCGTTAGCGTAGGAGTCGTATATAGCAGTTGCATTAGCTATACTGTTTGGTACGTTATCAGCACTAATTACATCTTGTACTTGTGCACCATTTGTAAAGGGTATATCATTTACAATGGCATCAGTCATTGGGATAATCCTCAGCCTCCAGCAGCTCTCAGCAGTTTCGCTGTAAAAATCCCCGATAATATTTGTAAGTACTGATGTGAAGTTATCTATTCCACTATGAGACTGTCCCTTGATGCTAAGATTGCAAAGTGCAGGATCTCCTATAAATGCATTGTTGCACATCACAGTACCCCCTCTCTTTAGCTCATTACTTCCCAAGTAAGGGCCACTACCTGTAAGCGGTAGGGTGTTGTTGTAAGAAGAACCTAACCCCGCAACAAGACCATTGAACATGTGGTGGTCTTCATTAGGCTGGTACGCACCTACATTCCATGCAGAGTCTATTGAGTGAGCTTCAAAGATATCTAGCAACGTGTTGTCGCAGAATTGACAAGAGCCATCGTCTGTGTTGGCGTTCGCAACGTAGTTTAATGCGTTTGGATCAGTGCATCCAAACACCTCTTCAAATACCTCTACTTCAGGTACAGTAAACCCTCCGTAGGTTACGTAGGGTGTATGAAGGACATAGCTAGTACTTTTTGGTCCTACAAGCTCATCATTTGATATTGTAAATTCAGCTGTATCCTCCCAAGTAGATGCATGTGCTACTACTATAAAACTTGCTTTACTGCTGCCGTTATCTGCATCTGTATCTGAAGTTTCGTATCCAGTCTTCCAAGCAGATGGTGTTCCCGCCCTGTAATCATCAGAAATGTCATATTGTACATCAGGTATGATAGCAGTAAAAGCGTTTTCTTCTTCTCCTAGTACATACTCAGGATTGTTGTAAACATCATCCTCATCAGCCCTGATCTTCACACGAAGTTCGTAAACCTCCTCCCCAAAGCCAGATACCTGCACTATGGATATGTCGTCTACATGGTCTGCGGAGGTAATACTTTGTCTGTATGCAAAGCTGGGCTCACCATCAACTCCAAAACTGTTTACTGCACCATCTTCGGATAGCCTGGATAGAGGTATTACTTCTATGTGATTCCATACCTGAAGTACCTTAGTAACTCTATTTGAAAGAAAAGGTTCGTTTTCTGGGGTAACAGCTCTATCCCCAGCATCAGTTTGAAATTCTGTGGTATCGTCAGTAAACTGATACCGCATCACAAACTCTATTTGCAAGTTCTGATTGTTAGCACTCGTTTGAGGAAATCCTGTATCACTATCACCTGCTCCTGACAAGTTTTGTACAGCTACAGACTGAGCAAGTATTTTTACAATCTCTTTTTCTCCTGTTGGGTCAAGTATTATAGAGTCTCTGTGCTGAGTGATTGTAGAATCTATTGATGGTAACTTAAGCTGTCTACCACTCAAGTCAGATCCTCCATTAGGGTAGTCTTCTGAATTATTACCAAAGTCGTAGTAATCGTCTGTGTACGAATGGGCAAAGTTTGGTGAATTGCCTATAGAGGGGGCACCAAAGTTATTTAGACTGCCTCCTACAGGGGCTGCTGAGTATATGGAATTTGAAGCGACATTACTATACTCTACAAAGTTTGATATTGGATCAGGCCCCAGTTGGAATGGTCTATGCTCAGAGGCCTTAAGATTAATGTAGAGATTGTTTGTTGTCGGCAAACTGTTTCTGTCAGACCATGGACTTTCCAATGGGTTGTTTAAGCTAAAGGCTGTATGTGAGTAGTTAGGAGAAACCGGTACATTTACTCTGTTAAACCCTTCTACTAGATATGCAATATCCTGTACTCTACCCTTCAGGGTAAGCGCGTACCCTGGAATACCTACTTCTGATGTACTAAGAGGTGCATCATTGTAATATGAATTGATGACAATGTTATTCAGTGGCTCGTTTCCGTTGAAGAACTGCTCTGATCCTTTTCCATATAACCTCAGGTCGTCAGGGTAACCATGGTTTCTGTATATAAGGTTAAACAGCAGGTCAATTCCATTAAACCTTTTATCAAGTGTAGTGCTGTTATAGAATTGAGTTGCTGCTACATAGCTATTAAGATCGCGGAAATCCTCAGAAGCTTGTCCTACTCCGTCATTGATGTGCGCTGCAGCAGTCTGTCGGACTAGTTCGCTTATGTTGGCAGCACCAAATCCTGATGCTCTCAACAACCTTATAACCTTACCATGTCCCTTAAATACGGGAGTTAGTACAGAATCATCAACAGCTGTTGAACCTGTGTAGAAGAAGTTCACTCCTCTAGTCGCACGAACTTCCATAAGGCTGTTGCTTTTTCTTAGTGGACTGTTAGAATTGGCAAAACCTGAGTTTTCGTTTGCGCAGGTTATCCACGCATATCCGTTAAGTGCATACTCTCTATTAGTCCACGACACATAGAAGTTGCTTGGACTACTAGGTGACCCAGACTGATTTGTAAACCTTCTTGCATAGAATAATAGATTGTTTGTGGTTTCAGTCCCTCCCTCAAACCCAGACACGAACCAGTTGTAGTTGTATATGATCGCCTGGCCAGGCCCTGAATACATCTCTGTTCTATGGAACAACCTGTTGAACCTCCTCTTTAGGGGGTCTCTATTTAATGCACTTGACCCTGAAATTTGATTTTGAGCAAGGCTGACACCAGCTCCAGGAGATATAGCAGTTGCACTTGTAGGACCTGCATCCCCCGCTTCCATGTATCCTTGATAGTCATTTGGGAAAGATCCAAACCAGCTTTTAGATAATTCGGCGTAAGGAACATGTAGGTTATCAGCATCACCTAGTGATTGGTTAAGTGCTATTCCATTGTGAACTTTGCCGGGGTTTACAGCAGCTGTGAATGCCGGGGATGTTCCCCATACTCTACTTGATGTAATTATCTCCCCATCTTTGTTTTTAACTACAAACCCTGGAGGTGTTGTCAACCATCCAAAGTGTTGGCCCCAGCTTGTGTTCGCGTTATTGTCAATAAAAACAGTTGACCCTGTTCCTATATCTTCCTGGGTAGTGCCTTGGAAAGGAGCTGAAAGGCCAAAGAACCTCCCAAGGGGATTATTTTCTACGTTGCACTGAGTTTCCTCCCGGTATTCTAAATCAAGTGAATTGTGAATAACTGACTTTGTTAAGTCTGATCTACCAGTAACCCACGGCATTATGTTTATACTAGGGCTGGCGTAGTAGCCATTACTAGTCGCCCATGACTGTAGTGATGCGTCTGCTGTGGTTAAACTATCTTCAATGGTGCCACCAACAGTGCCTGGTTGGGGTAGTGGTACTGCCACTCCCCATCCTGTATAGAACTGCTGGTGAGTAGGACTATATTGACTCTCGTTTACTTGCAAACATCCTGGTTCTGCAAGCTCTCCATTTGGTTTTGCCTGTTTGTAGTACTTTGCCCAAGAGAATGCTGAGTAAAATGTATCTTGAGCGCTTTCACCGAACCCGTCAGTATTTATTTCTATTGATCCTAAAGGTCCATAACCTGAGTCCACTAGAGCTCCGTATACACCAGCTGCGCTTCTAGTGTGCTCTGAGTCTAGATCAACATTACATATTACGTCTTTTACTACCGTAAGGAACAGATCTTCTGTACTGCCTGAATCAAATTGTAGACCAATAAGCACCCCTACTATTTTGTCTTGAGTGCTAAGAGTAGTTGCTATTGTGCTTAGTGGATTAACTACTATATCCACTATCCTGTAGTTTTTGTACAAACAGGGAACAATCTTTCGAATTGCTCCTGGCTCAAGATCCTCAACCTCAGTGAGCTTGTCATCACCAGGTCGAGTAATTGTATAGTTTGTAATGATAGCGCTTGAAAGAAAGTCTGTTTTCAAGCTTCCTTTCCCTTCAGAAGATTCATCAAACTCACTGCTATTGAAATAAGCACCTAGAGTTAGGTACTGCACTACTCTTATGCAGATGTTATCACTACTACTATCTAGTCCAGGGTTCTGCAGATATGCATCACCTTCCTCAAGTTGGTATGCAAATAGTACTTTTGTTTGTGATCTAGAAGCCTTCATATATCTAGGGTATTAGCATCCACATGCACATACTTCTGTGCATAGTTCTTTTGCCTTGCGGTACTTATCATTAGCACTTTCTTGCAGCCCTAGATGGGCATCATAACTTGCTGCTTGTAGCAGAAGTCTTATAGTCTGAGCTCTGTCGAGATCTTCTTTGCACTTATTGCACTTGCATGTACAATTGATAGCGTCGTGCACCAGTTTAGCGATGCAGCAATCTATCTCGGCTGATCCTATGCTTACATAGGTTTTGACGGTTTCTCCCGACTTGTTCTTTACAGTAACCCTATTAACACCACGGGTATCAGCCTGTACAGTCTGTATAAAAGTAGTACCACGTGCACGTGCAGGAGAAACTACAGATCTTCCTGTACTTAGATTCTCTATGGTTACAGTGTACCTTGAATTAGGTACTACCCCTCTGGCAGTCACCTTAATCTTTGTATCGGCTGATAGATGTTTTAATCCCATGCTTAAGTAATAAAGGGGGACACCCTATGTGCCCCCCATATTAGAATTAGTGGCTTCTGCCAAAGATGTATTCGACCTTGTTAGCAGATGGGTCAGCTGTTCCTGCATTCAAGAACAAACCAACGTCATTCTGGCCGTTAACCTCGTAGATAGTTGCACACCCGTAGACAGAACCCTTTACAGGACCCCAGTCTCCGTTGAGCTTGTAGATAATCTCGTACTGGTCGTACTCTGTAGAAGCTAACGTGACAAAGTCAGTCTGGCTCATTGGGAAGTACATACGGTTGAAGTCACCTTGCAAAGCGCGTGCTTGCAACTCATCAGTACGAGCTTGCCATGCGTTACCAACACCTGGAATGAAGTCAGTGACATCAAAGTCACCTGCAGTAACTGCAGCGTCATCAGTCAAGTTGTGTCCGATGATTTCAAACACGACACCTGGGTGACGTGCAGTCAAAACAGCAGTAGTACTACCGCTAGTCTTAATCATTGCATTCAACACACCGTGATTTTGAACTGCAGCTCTTAGTGCATTGCATGCTGTTGCAGCATTAGCGTTAGCTGTGTAGCTAACATTGATGATCTTATGGTTGTTAGCGTGGAAACCTGAAAGTGGGAATCTGTGAGTTCCGTCGCTCAAGTCGGCAAATGCTGCTTCGTTGTTGACGAAGTCAAGATACTGTGTAGAACCTTGACGAACCACAAACTTGAGTTCAACCTCATCGCCAGTACCCTCATTCGTAGTATCAGGAGTATACTCAATAGCGTACTGAGTAGTATTAGTGTACCCAGAGCAGGTTATTCTTGCTATGTCTGCCGTGTTAATGATAGGGCTGACCATAGGATTGCTGCCTGACCCAAAGCTTTGAACGACTTGTATGTTGTTCTTCAGCATGATAGGATTAGCAACAGTGGTCAAAGCTGCTGAAGCAGCAGATGCTCCCTCCGCCTCAGTATCAAACTGTGTTTGGAACAAAGCTGGATCGGTAGATACACCATCAGCCCAAGCTCCACCGGTAGCTGCATCGAGGCACCAGAACCCCAGCTTACCAGCTAAGGTCATATCAGTAAACCTGTCCTCACCGGCTGTTCCGCCTGAAGGTTGCGTTGCGTCTACTGTCTTAAAAAATACTTGTTTCATAATTATTTGATTGAAACATTAAACATTACTCAGATTCTAGGACCTCCCTAGACTGAGTCTGATATCTTGGTGACTCGAAGCCTTCCAAGATGCTTTTGACTGCCATCTCCACGATCTCATGATGCGTGTGTTCAGGCAGTTCACATCCCACACCAAACCTCTTAGATATCTCTGCAGGTTTACGTATGTACTTTATCTGCACAGAGTTTGGTATGAAACTAAAGTTCGTATACAAATCTAAGAAAGTTTCCTGTATAGTATACAATAAACTTCTCTCAGAAGTGCTATTAAATGGGTCATCTAATAAAGCGTAGATGTCGTCTTGCTGAGAAAACTTACAGTTAGTTCTGTAGATTCTCATCTTGGTGTCTCCAGGGCTTGTTCTGACTGTACGTATTGGCACAGATGTGACGAAGGGTGCTCTGTTACTTATCTGCTCTACTGTCTCGAGAGTTGTTGGATTTACCCACGTTATTACTGAGTAAGCCCCGTTAAGATTCGCACCCTCTTCTTCAGTTATTTCTCCACCGCTTTGAGCTACTACAGCTTCTCCACTAATAGGTACAAACCCATTCTCTTGGTTGCTTGTATAGATCTTCTCTAAGAACAACTCATTACCATCTGCAGGAGGTGAGTCTGTAGCTACTGTATCAAAGTACCTGTCTGTAAAGCTATCGTTTCTAGACAAGCTTGGATTTATATTGCCATTGTAGTAAGGCCCTATTAAGAAATCATAAGACAGACCTTCTTGTCCGTAGATTACATTCGCATGTACTTCAGTGTCTGGGTCAGCTACAGCTATGCTTTGTATTAGATATCCTGGCAGTGGAGGGGTGAGATCTATCTTAAGATACTCTTTGTATTCAAAACCATCTATCACATCAGGCTCGAGACTTACGTCATCACAGTTGTGTGTAACCTCAGACAAAACGTTTACCAAAAACATGTAGTCATTGGGGAACTTGTACCTGTAGATGTTGATGTTGCCCTTAGTTCTTGACGTGTACCCAACTCCCATGTAGCTGTGTCTCTGCGTCGTGTAGTCTTCAACAAGGTGGCGGAGGTCGTCCAATCTCTTCTGAGACTGTTCGAACCCCCGCTGATACTTGTTGCCTCGTTTGTTATAGCGTTGAGATATAAATCTGCGCACAGCAGTGTTAAGCTCAAAGTCTATCTCCTCTGGGAGCAAACCATCAGCTTGAAAAGATGCAATCTTCTGCACCCCTAAGTTTACCGCTATGTGCATATCTCCTACTGTCATGCTATTGTTTTAAGCTGGGCTCTCATAGAGTTGATGGCCCCAGAGTTTTTCTTGTTCTTAAAGTAAACTACCGTATCTGTCATGTCTTCTCCGATTGTCACATCACCGTAGATGATCTGGTTACCAATCTTACGAAGCACAGATGCTTCTACAAGTTGCTCAATCTCCGCCTTGATGTCAAGGTTCTTATCGAGGGATATCTTAAGGAACTCCTTTGGCTTAGAGTCTTTAAGTCCGTACAACTTGTTTTCAATCTCAAGCTCACTGAGTCTGTCTGGATTTTCTTTCGTCATAACCCAGAGTACTCTCTTCATCTTATCCATATCTGATGATATCATAATGAACTCTTTGTCTGCATCCTTCTTGAGCTTGATTTTACTGTTTTGAGCTATCAAATCTCTTTCAGGATCGTAGATGTAGAACTTCTTTCTAATATCGGAATTCATGTCTTCCTTAGAAGAGCCAACTTGTCTGTGCTTTTTGCACCAGTTGTAAGTAGCCCAGTCTGATGGGTTGATAGGCATCCCGTCGTCGTCAAGAGTAATGTCAAGTTCCGCGCCTTCAAAGGGGACTCGCACTCTCATGTTTGCCCAAAATTCCTTCTCCAGCCTTGGCCAATCTTGGTGGTCAGGTGGTACGTCTATTAGAGATCTAAGAAACTTTCTAGACTCCTCATCGTTAAACCCTTTAAGAGGTTGTCTTCCCACGAAGATTGAACCTATAGAAACCCTTGCCGTTGCAAGGATGTCTTTTGGAAGATAGCCATTCAGCTCCTTCCGTCTGATGTATATTTTTTTCATGTTCTTTTTAGTTTAAGAATAACTTTTGTCTTGTTGCATAACGGGGGGAGCCGCCATTGCGGTCCCCCCTATGCAAACCAAACACCAAATTACGATGCAGTGCAAGTCAAGTCTAGCGAAGTATCGAATCTGCGGAGCAGGATACCAGCTGTCTTCAACATGTGCACAGAAGCACCGTCTATATCACTTGCGCGA
>MDTG01240866.1_pt1 | contig 15137 bp, 18 predicted proteins | sample 811421 | NCBI WGS metagenome assembly MDTG01 (sample SAMN05326645, study PRJNA326480) | marine metagenome | isolation source: seawater | place: Pacific Ocean: South East | collected 2011
CTATGGAGATGGAAAACAAACAAGAAGTTTTTGTTATGTAGATGACTTAATTGACATTATATTGATAATAATGAAAAGTAAAAAAGGGATTACAGGCCCTTTCAACATTGGCAACCCTTCAGAATTCAGAATAATCGACATTGCAAAAAAAATAATTAATTTAACTAATTCAAAAAGTAAAATTAAATATTTAGATTTGCCTCAAGATGATCCTAAACAAAGAAAACCTGATATTTCTTTAGTAAAGGAGATTTTTAATTGGAATCCAATGGTAGAGACTGAGGAAGGATTAAAAAAAACAATCAACTACTTCAGAAATAAAATATAGATATATAGAGTTACGAAAAAAAGGAAATTATTTTCAAATTAAAAATGAAGAATGGTAGGCGGTCGGAGGCTCGAACTCCGGACCAACGGATTAAAAGTCCGCTGCTCTACCAACTGAGCTAACCGCCCGAAACATAATATTTTAACCGTTCTTAAGGTTATGTGCAATTAATTATTTTCAAAATTTAAACTTCTTAACTTTTCAATAGCTTTTTTTGATATTTTTGACGATTCAAAATTTTCTAATACAAATTTCCAGTGATACTCTGCTGTTTTAAGATCATTTAATTTAAAATAATTAGAGCCCAACAAAATATGAGCATCTGCAATTTTATTACTATCAGGAAAATTATCTAATATTAATTTTGCATTTGTAATCGATTCATTATATTTTTTTATTTGATATAAGGAATCTGCAATCCAATAATAAATATTGTCTTGAAGAATATCCGATGTATTTTTTTTGATTAAAATACTTAAACTGGTTATTGTTTCTTTATATTTTTGATTTTTATAAAGTTCTAATGCATCTTCATATAAAATTTTGTAGTCATCTAAAATTTCTTCGTTATTTAATTCAAGATTGTTCGATTTTATTAAATCAACTTCAAGTTTATTAATTTTTTTTCGTAAATTCAAAAGTTCAGATTTATAAATCTCTAATGTTTCATTTTGTCTATTAATTATCCTATTTAGTTCTGGTATTTGACCTTCAATATTTTGAATTAATTTAGAATTATTAATTATTTTATTATTAACCTCTGAACTCAATGAATTTAGATTGTTATTGAGCAATTCAATTTGGTTGTATATGTTTGATATTTCACTGGAGTACTTTTTTAAGTACTGTTGAACATTTTCAAATTGAAAATCAATAACTTCTTTTTCTTTGTCTAATAATTCCTCAGAAGAAAGCGAACTAATAAAAATTAAAAAAAAAAATTAAGGCTCGTCTGGATAAACAATATCGCTCCTTCTGTTCTTAGACCAACTTTCCTCATTTTCTCCATAAACCATTGGTTTTTCTGATCCAAAACTTATTGTCTCTACATTACTTTTGTTTACACCATATAAGATCAATAAATCTTTGACACTGTTAGCTCTTTTATCTCCCAAAGCAATATTGTATTCTCTGCTACCTCTACTATCACAATTACCATTAATAACTATCGATAAATTATTTTCTAAAATAAATTTAGCATGTGCGTTGATAACCTCATTGTATTTGCTATCTAGTGAATAACTATCAAAAGCATAATAAAAACTTCTAATTTTTAGTAATTCGTCATTATTTAGTAATGACCAGTCAACGGATGAATTAGCTGAATTATCAACCACTGAATTCTCAGCTTCATCTAAAGTAGTTAATTCTGGTTCGGATGATTGTAATTCATCAGAGGATATTATATTATCATCGACTATATCACCAGATTCCGTGGTGATCTCCTGGCCAGGTATATCTTCTATATTCCTAGATTCGATTGTAGATGTAGTGAATCTCTGAGAACAGGATAGTGTTATAAAAGACACTAAACATAATAATGTAAAATTCTTAAGCATAAAATCCCTTATTTATTTAAATCTTCGAATAGGTCCCCATGATGGCTCTCTTATATCACCGTTTTGAATTGTAATTTCTTGCCTTACACGACCATCAACTGAAACAGCGGCTAAAATATGTTTATCTTTTTTTTGCGATGCATATATTATGATTCTGTCATTAGGAGCTAATGCAGGCGATTGATCTGATTTGCCATCAGTTAATAACTGCACAGTACCAGTACTTATATCTTGGATTGCAACATTAAAATTTCCGTTAATTTGATGAACAAAGACAAATGACTTATCATTTTTTAAAAGTCTAGGAGTAACATTATATCCCCCAGCAAAAGTTAGTCTTTTAATTTTTTTTGATTTAAGATTCATATTATATATCTGTGGGCCGCCAGATCTGTCAGAAACAAAAATTAATTCTTTGCCATCGGATGAATAATATGGTTCAGTTTCAATATATTGTGAGTTAGTTATTCTTCTAAGATTTGATCCATCTTTATTAATAGTATAAATTTCGGAATTTCCATCTTTTGTTAGAGCCATAGCTAATTCATTACCATTTGGGTGCCATGCTGGTGCAGAATTTGAACCTTCATATGCAGCCAAAAGAAATCTTTTACCGGTATAAATTTCGTAAATATAGAGAAGAGCTTTTTTCTTCTCAAAAGAAACATAGGCAATAGACTTACCATCTGGCGACCATTTTGGTGAGATAATTGGTTCATTATACCTATGAACAACAATGGGATTATAACCATCGTAGTCCGCAACAATAAGTTCGAATATATTACCCTTGTTTAAGACGTAGCTAATTTTTGTTGAAAAAATACCTTGATCACCTGTTATTTCTTCATAAATTTTATCTGAAATTCTATGCGAGGCTAATCTAATAGACCTTTCACTTATAGTGTAAGAAAGACCAAGAGTCTGTTTTTGCCTTGGAACATCATAGAGCCTAAACCTTAATTTTATTTTTTTATTTTCAAGTAATTCCATTTTACCAACTAATATGTGCATTACACCATTATCTGCTAATGTTTGGAAATCTATTTCCGTAGAGTCAAAAGGTGAATTTAAATTATCAATATTATTAATAGAAAATAGACCTGTACTTTTTAAATCATTAAGAATAACTTTGCTCGCAACAGTTTTGAAATTTTCTTCGTTTTGAAATTTAGTAATAGCAATAGGAATTTGATTATTTGAAGATCCAATGACATCAATAGTTAATTGTTCTGCATTTAAGCAGTTTGAGAATTGTGATAAAAAAATAAGGACAGTTGGAAAGAAAATTTTTTTTATTGAAAACATTAATTATTCCTCAGGGCTAAAATATAGATCAAATTTTTGAAAGTATCTCTTATACATTTCATAATTATCAGTAATTGGTAAAGGGGATGAAACGTATATTGCACTCTCAATTGCATTATCAAAATATACATTTCCACTTGGCTCTTTTAGAACAACTTCCAAAACGTCTCCTAAAATTGATACTTTTACCTCGAAGATAGCACTAATATTATTATCTATGTTCGGAGGGTAAATTACATTAGATTTAATTTTAGCAGAAATTTTTAGTTTTAGTTCATCGATAATACTCAAAAGCTCCTTATCAGAATATTCTATATTTTCAATTTCATTAAGCTGGTTGTCTAATTTTTTTTGTGATTCCAGCATTTCATTTTTCTGTCTTTCCAAGGTTTCTTTCAATTTTTTTTCCTGCTCACGCCTATTTTTTTCTTGTTCTTTTCTTTTTTCTTCTTTTTTACGTTTCTTTTCCTCTAATAATTTTCTTTTTTCCTCATCTTTACGCTTCTTTTCCTCTAATAACTTTCTTTTTGCTTCTTCTTCACGTTTCTTTTTTAATTTTCTTTGAGCAATATCAAAGTCTTTATTTGAATTTACTTTCGGTTCGGGAAATTTAGTACTTTTCTTTTCTGCTGGTTTATTTTGTTTTTTTTCTATCTTTTTTTGTTCAATTTTTTTTTGTTCAATTTTTTTTGGAGCAGCTTGAATAATTGTTGCCTGTATTACTGGTTTTTTATTTTTAAAATTATTAAGGTTGATAAAAAAAAATGAAACAAGAATCAGATGAACGAGGATAGTGAAAATTGTTGAATAGAATGAAAGTTTTTTTTCATTGATAATCATTTTGGAACAACTAAAAGCCCCACTTTATAAATATCATTTCTTTGTAGCAAATCAAGTAATTCCATTACTTTTTCGTACCGCACTTTTTTGTCAGCAGAAATTACAACAGATTGTTTAGGATTTTTTTTTTGTCTATTCAGAATAAACTTTATTATATTTTCCAGTTTATCTTTTCTCATTGCTTTTGAATTAACTCTATTTGTGTATAGGTAAGATCCATCTTTCTTTATGGTGATTTCAATTGGTGCAATTGGCTGTGTCGAGCTTTTACCAACGCTAGGTAAATCAACAATTCCAGGATTTAGTAAAGGAGCAGTAACCATAAAAATCACAAGTAAAACTAACATTACATCTATATAAGGAACTACGTTTATGCTGGTAATTTTTTTATTATGAAGTCTTTTTTTCATCAATTTTGTTTACTTAAATAGTTAATGAAATCTTGTGAAAAAGACTCACACTCAGAAATTATTTTTTCAATTGAATTTGTAAATACATTATAAGCTAATACTGCAGGTATAGCCGCAAATAAGCCCAAAGCAGTTGCAATAAGTGCCTCTGCGATTCCAGGTGCAACCTGGGATAAAGTAGCTTGGCCTACCGTTGATAAACCTCTAAATGCATTCATAATACCCCATACTGTTCCCAATAAACCGACATAAGGACTAACTGAACCAATGTTTGATAGTATTGTTAACTTTGTTTCTAGTTTTGTTGAAGATGAAGTAAGACTACTCTCAATAGCCCTGTTAATATTTTCTAATTTTTGAACTTTAGAAAATTTATCATCTGTTCTAAGTTGTCCAAATTCAGTAACACCTGATAGAAAAATATCCTCAGCAATATTTCGTGATTTCTTATTTTGAATTTTTTGATAAAGGTCAACCTTATCTTTCGAATTCCAAAAGTGATTAATAAAATTTGTCATATTTCTATGTATTTCTTTTAACTCATTATTCTTATAAAAAATTATCCACCATGTGACAAATGAAGCAATCAATAATAAAAGCATTATTAGTTGAACAAAAAAACTTGCCTCTAAAATTAAACTTAAAAAAGACATGTTATTGCTTAAGGATATCTTTTCCTCTACTTCTATAATTTTTTCTTCCATTTTAAAATTCTTCCATGATTTTTTTTATGATTTCACCTGGCAAACTTTGAGTTTTCATGCTTTCTGGATTATAAAAAGCTAAACTCATATTTGCCCTCAATATTTCAATATTATTGACACGTATTTTAGCATGTAAAATTATTATTGATTTTTTTGCAGCTTCTATTTCAAGATTCATAGTTAACAAGTCTTCAAGACGTGCAAAGTTTGTATACTTAATATTAATCTTTCTTACTATAAAAATTCCACCAAATTTATTTCTTAGATCAATTAAATTAAAACCTAATGATCTGAACCATTCTGTTCTTAATATCTCTAAAAATTTTATATAGCTAGTATGATGGACTACTCCTCCAGCATCAGTATCTTGGTAATAAATTCTTTTTGTGAATGAAAACATTAAAATTATTAATTATTCCATAATGATTTTTTTTCTTTTATTTTTAAATACTCCATAGTATTTCTAGTAATCATCCTACCTCTTGGTGTTCTTTGTAAGAATCCTTCTTGAATAAGGTAAGGCTCTATAACATCTTCAATTGTATCCTTTGACTCCCCGAGTGATGCACATAAATTATCGATACCAACTGGTCCACCATCGAAGTTTTCCATGATGATTGTTAAAAATTTTCTATCAATCAAATCCAATCCATGATCATCAATATCCAAATTATCTAATGCATATTTTGCAACCTCTTTATTAATTTTAGAATCATATTTAACATCAGCATAGTCTCTTATTCTTCTCAATAGTCTATTTGCTATTCTTGGAGTGCCTCGTGACCTTCGAGCAATTTCTTCAGAACCATCTTTATCAATATTTACTCCTAGAATTTTAGAAGCTCTATTGATTATTTTAGAAATATTTTCTATTGAATAAAAATCTAATCTACTTGATATTCCAAATCTGTCTCTTAAAGGATTAGTTAACATGCCAGCCCTAGTTGTTGCCGCAACTAATGTGAATGGTGCAAGGTCTACCTTTACTGATCTTGCTCCAGGACCTTCACCAATCATTAAATCAAGACGAAAATCCTCCAAAGCAGGGTATAAAATTTCTTCAATTGCAGGCGATAACCTATGGATTTCATCAATAAAAAGAATATCATTAGTCTCTAAATTTGTAAGAAGTGATGCTAAGTCTCCAGCTTTTTCAATAACTGGCCCAGAAGTTTGTTTTATATTAACTTCCATTTCATAAGCTAAAATATTTGCTAGAGTTGTTTTACCAATACCAGGCGGCCCAAAAAATAACACATGGTCGAGAGGTTCTTTTCGTTTTTTTGTTGCTTGAATAAAGATTTTTAATTGATCTACTGTTTTCTCTTGGCCGACATAATCATCTAATAATTTAGGACGTAGTGTTCTATCAAAATTTACCTCATTACTATCTTTAATCAAATCGTTTTTTAGAAGAGGGTTTTTTGTACTATCGTTTTTTTTAATATCTTTTTTTATCATATCAAGTCGAGCTAATTTTTTGCAAACACTTATTTATTAAGTCAGTAATGTTTCCTGACACATTTAATATTGCAGTAATAAAGTATTTTTTCCCCAGAGGTGAAAGTGCAAATTCCTGCCCCTTAATATTTTCTTTCTGGTTAATATCAAACCTCATTTTTTTATCTTCTTCTCTCCAAGCTTTTTGCATTAATAGCTTTTCATTATGTATAACAGCGAAATCTTCAATAATTCCAGTAAATGAAAAACTTGACTGTACATGAAATGATATTTGATTATCAATTATTATTGCTTGCTTGCTTCCGACCTCAGAATTAAAATGATCTAAAATAAAAGTTATTTCAGTTAGTGTAAAGTTTTTTTTAACCTGATCTATCCAGTAAGTATAAACAGATTCTAGGGTATTAAACTCTTGCGTCACCTTTATGAATTTATATTTTAAATTTTGATCTAATTGATCCCAGCTTTTTAAACTAATGTTAATAGATTCCTGATGAGTGCTTATAAATTTTGACTTATAAATATAGTCCTTAAATTTTTTGACAAATTGTAATTTGTGTATTCCTTTCAGATCCTTTTTATCCATATCCCTAAACCTTTATACTTTTTAAGGCAAGTTTTATTATTTCAGAAGAATCTTTAGAGTCAATTTTTGAAACCATTCTTAGAGCATCTTTCTCTGAATAACCAAGTGATACTAATGCTTCAACTGCATCAGTTTTCGCCTTATTATTTTCAGGATTAATAGTTTGTTTTGGTAATTGATTCTTCAATTCTAGAATTAACCTTTCAGAAGTTTTTTTGCCAATTCCTGGAACTGAACTAATCGATGCAACACTTGAGCAAGAAACTAATTCGTAAAATTCTTTTGGATCAAATTTTGACAATATGCTAATAGCAGTTCTACCTCCAACACCACTAATTTTAATTAATTTCATAAATAATGATTTTTCTTCATAAGAATGAAAACCAAATAAAGTATGTGAATCCTCTTTGATTAATAAATATACAAAAATATCAACATCACTTCTTAACTCAGGTAATTTGTTAAATGTTTCCATTGACACCAAAATTTCATAGGTTAATCCGCTACAAAAAATTTCAATAATGGGAATATTTTTTGAAATCAAACTACCTTTAATTCTACTTATCATAAATCAAAATTCCCTGAAATAACAACATAAAGCTGTAGCTAATGCATCTGCTGAATCATCAGTCAAAAACGAATCAATATTTAAAATGTTTGTGACCATTAGTTTTACTTGTTGTTTATTTGCATGCCCCTTACCAACAACAGATTTTTTTACTTGTAATGCTGTATATTCAAAAATATTTAAATTTTTTGAAACGGCTGAAGCAATTAGAGCACCTCTTGCCTGGCCTAATAGTAAAGAAGAATTTGGGTTTATATTAATGAAAACCTTTTCAAAGCTAACAAAATTAGGCTTGTATTCTTTAATAATTTCAAGCATATTAATAAAGAGGGTTTTAATTTTAGTGGGAAGAGCACCTTGTGCAGTTACAATTACTCCACTATCTATATAATTAACCTTTTTCTTAAATTCAATTAAACCAAAGCCTGTCTTTCTTAACCCTGGGTCAACGCCAAGAATAACTTTCGAATTCATGCAGGTAAATTTGCATTGGAAGTAACATCTTGAACATCATCGTGATTTTCAAAAGCGTCTAACATTGCAATTAGTTTTTCTTCTGAGTCTTTTTTTAAGTCGACTGTTGACAAAGGCCTGTAAATGATGTCAGAAAACAAAATTTCAACAGAAGCATCTTCCAAACTTTTCTTTACATCATAAAAAGAAGTATCAGGTTTACATGTTAACTCTAAATTATTATTATCAATTTTTATAATGTTGAGAATATCAAAATTAAGTGTCAGTTCAATTAGGTCATCCTCGGATGTTGTCTTATCAATTAGCATCAACCCACAATGTTCAAATAAATGCGAAACCGAACCAGAAGTACCTAAATTACCACCATTTTTACTAAAAATATGTCTAATGTCTGCCACAGTTCTAATTTTATTATCAGTTAGGCAATTAATCATTACTGCAACACCATCTAAGCCGTAACCTTCATATGTTATATTTTCAAATGATGTACTATCATTAGCGCCAATTCCTTTTTTTATAGCTCTATCAATATTATCTTTTGGCATATTACTTGACAAAGCCTTCTCACATGCAAGCCTAAGTCGTGAATTAGAGGATAAATCACCACCTCCTATCTTAGCGGCAACAGTTATCTCACGAATAATCTTTGTGAAAACCTTTCCTCTTTTAGCATCAGCCGCAGCTTTTTTATGTTTTATATTAGCCCATTTACTATGCCCAGCCATATTAATCCCTAAACATTAAACCTGAAAAAAATAATATCTCCATCTTGAACGACATAATCTTTTCCCTCAATTCTCATTTTGCCATTATTTTTTGAACCAGTTTCTCCATTATACTTAATGAAATCATCGTAAGATATCACCTCTGCTCTAATAAAACCCCTTTGGAAATCTGTATGAATAACACCAGCGGTTTCAGGTGCTAACATCCCACTTCTATATGTCCAAGCTTTTAATTCTTTTGGTCCAGCTGTGAAGAATGTTGATAAACCAAGTAAGTTATAGCCGGCAAAAATAAATTCATCAAGTCCGGATTTTTCTATTCCATATGACATTAAAAATTCTTTCTTTTCAATCGAGGAAAGTTGTGAAATTTCATGTTCTAACTTAGCACAGATATATATAAGTGGACAATTTTGATTCCCACAAAATTTTTCAATTTCCTCAATTTTTTTTTTTATCAATAAAAAAATCTTCAGAAACATTGGCTATGTACATCATTGGCTTAAGTGTTAGAAAATTAAAATTTTTAATATAAGTAAGTTCTTCATTATTAAAATTTATATTCTTTATAAAAATTCCATTTTCTAGATTATTCTTAATACTCTCTAAGATAGATAATGATTTATCGATTTGACTTTTTGGTTGTGATTTATTTGAATTTTTTACTTTATCTATTAATCTTTCACACTGAACTAAATCTGAAATAATCAACTCAGTATTTATAACGTCGATATCAGTTATTGGATCAACCTTACCAGAAACATGTGTGACATTTTTACTATCGAATAGTCTAAAAACATGAGCTATGGCATCTGTGTCTCTGATATTAGATAAGAATTTATTACCTAGCCCTTCACCATTCGAAGCACCCTTTACTAAACCAGCAATATCAACAAATTCCACAATAGCAGGTATTACTTTTTCAGGATTTACAATATCTTTTATGGCGCTTAATCTTGAGTCATTAACTTCCACTACACCAACATTTGGCTCAATAGTACAAAAAGGATAATTTTCTGCAGGAATTGTCATATTTGTTAGTGAATTAAATAATGTTGACTTTCCCACATTAGGTAATCCAACAATACCGCATTTTAGACTCATAGTTTTAACTTATATCCATTAAAAACTTTTTGGAGGTCTTCAAACTCAAAATAAAAAAAATCATCAAATTTTGATACCAGAAATTCAAATACTTTTTTTAAATTCTTGCATTCATCAGTAGTATGGTCTGATAAGACATAATCTGCAACTGCTTGAAATTTAGGGCGACCAATACCCAAACGAAGTCTGCAAAATTCATTTCCTAAATTATTAATGCAATCTCTTATACCATTATGGCCAGCATGTCCTCCTGAACGTTTTAATTTAACAACCCCAATATCCAAATCTAGCTCATCATGAACTATCAATATATTCTTTGGATCAATCTTGTAAAAATTACAAAATTTTCTAATGGTTTGACCGCTTAGGTTCATAAATGAGTTCGGCTTTAAAAAGAAAACTTTATTATTATTGAATATAAACTTTGAAAAACAAGAACCTGTGTGGGAATCTTTGTTTACAGTTAAATTTAAATAGTCGCTAATATAATCTATTAACTGAAATCCGCAGTTGTGTCTATTATTAATATATCTATCGCCAACATTACCAAGACCAACAATTAACTCAAACAAAATTATTCTTTGGCATCTTCTTTCTTTGAATCAGAATCACTTGATTCTTTATTCTCAGCAGTGGTATCAGGTGTATCAGTAGATTCAGCTTCTTTATCAACTGTATCTGCAACAACTTTTGGGGCTTGAACTGCAACTACAGCCGGATCCTCACTTGTTTTTTGAGACAGTAATGATTTTACTCCCTTAGGTAAAGATATCTGAGAAATATGGATTGAATTTCCAAGCTCCAGGTTTTCTAAATCAACTTCTATAAATTCAGGTAGGTCTTGAGGGAGACATATTATTTCTAATTCATTCAAGATGTGACTTATAAGACCTCCGCCCTGTTTCACACCTATACATTTATCTTCATTAATAAAATGAATAGGAACACTCACATTTATTTCTTTATTTTCAGATACTATCTGGAAATCTACGTGCAGTACTTCCTTTCTCCAAGGATGAAATTGAACTTCTCTAAGAAGAACACTTTGCTTTTTATCTTTTCCAATAGTTAAATTTAGAATTGATGAGTTAAAACGTTCGTTTTTCAAATTAATAATTAGATCTTTGTGAGAGAGCTTAATATGCTTTAAATCTTTTGCTCCACCGTAAACTACACCGGGAACAAAACCAGATTTTCGTAACCGTTTATTATTGCTAGTGCCATAATCATCTCTAATTTCAGCAACAACATCAAAACTCTTCATAAATAATCTCCAAATTAACTAATCCATAAATAAAGAACTAACAGATTCTTCATTACTGATTCTTCTAATTGTTTCTGCCAAAAGTGGTGCAATTGAAAGTTGCCTTATTTTATCACAGTTTCTGGCACTTTGGGATAATTCGATTGTATCAGTTACAACTACTTCAGTGATGTAGGAATTTGAAATTCTTTCAACAGCTGAGCCAGATAAAACAGGATGCGTTGAAAAGGCATAAATTTCTCTAGCTCCAGCCTCTTTTAGTGCTTTTGCGCCTTCACACAAGGTGTTTGCGGTATCAATTATATCGTCCATAATTATACAAGTTCTATCATGTATGTCACCTATAATATTCATTACAGAGGCAACATTTGGCTTCGGTCTTCTTTTATCAATAATTGCTAAATCACAGTCTAATCTCTTGGCAAGTGCCCTAGCCCTAACAACACCTCCAACATCTGGGGATACAACAACTAGGTTATTAAAATTTCTTTTCCATATGTTTCCAAGCAAAACAGGCGCAGAGTAAATATTGTCAACAGGAATATCAAAAAAACCTTGTATCTGATCAGCATGTAAATCCATTGTCAAAACTCTATCCACACCACATGACTGTAACATATTAGCTACAACTTTAGCACTGATTGCCACTCTTGCCGACCTGGATCTTCTATCCTGTCTTGAATATCCAAGGTACGGTATAGCAGCAGTTATTCTTTCTGCGGATGATCTTTTTAATGCATCAATCATTAATATGATTTCCATAAGATTTTCAGTAGTAGGAGTACAAACTGACTGTAAAACAAATGCATCTTTACCTCTAACATTTTCAAGAAGCTCAACCATAATTTCACCATCACTAAATCTACCAACATTAGCCTTACCCAAAGGTAAATTTAAATGTTTAGCAACAGATGAGGCTAATTTCAAATTAGCATTACCAGTGAAAATTGTGAGACTATCGTATGACATATAATTAATGGCTGGGGAGGTAGGATTCGAACCTACGCATGACGGAATCAAAATCCGTTGCCTTAACCAACTTGGCCACTCCCCATTTGTTTTAGTTGTAAATGTACTGGGTTGGACACCAAACCCTCAGTAATTATACAAGGAAATCCAATTTTAATTGAATTTTTGCAAAATTCTGCCTCTCCATAATTTTCAAACTCAGCGAAAAATGTAGATCCCGTCCCAGAAAAATTAACAGATAGAGTTTTATTAATTTTACTATAGATTTTTCTCAATTCAGGATAGCAATCAAAGATCGCAAATTTAAGTTCATTTTTATGAGTTCCACCATGTGGGAGTTTATTAAATTTAAAAGCCCCAAAAACTTTTTTTGTTGAACAATTAATATTTGGTAGAAATAACAAATAATATTTCTTCTTTCTTTTTACTCTTTTTAAGACTTCACCAATTCCAGATACAAAACAATTATAACCATCTAAAAAAAAAGGTACATCAGCCCCTATATTTTTAGCAATATTTTTCAAATAATCAATGCTTAATTTAGAGTGATAAAAGTGATTAAGAATCAATAAAACTGATGCAGCATTAGAACTGCCACCGCCTAGGCCAGAGCCTATAGGTATATTTTTTTTTAAAAAAATATCTAGACCAATTTCTTTGATCTTGTATTGATCCATTGAGTTAATAGCTTTAAGGGCAATATTTTCTGAATTATTAAGTGAACTTACGTTAGTTCTAAAATTTACCTTTCTTGAATTTGTCAGATTTACTTCAATTTCATCAAAAAAACTTAAAATTTGAAAATTACTTTCAATAAGGTGATAACCATCTGGCTTTTTATCAATTACTTTCAAGTCTAGGTTGATTTTAGCAGGTGAATGAAAAATAAATGTACTATTCATAAAAATCAACAAAAAGAATTTTTAAAACAGCATTTTTTGCAAACAATTGGATATTTAAGTTTTGGTTGTTTTCAAGGTTTTGTTTTTGAATTTTTAAATTACCTTGTTTTTTAACATAATTTTTTTTTTTATTAAAAATTGAAGTAATCAATAAATCATAGGGAACTTCCACGCCAATAATTTCATTTGTCATCAAAGCAAAATTTGAATATGTATACTTTTCACCTTTAAACCTTAATGTAACTTCGTTATTTTCATGAATTTTAATGTCAGCTATTACGTTACCAAAATTGGACAAGATAGTTATTTTATCTTTCTTACCAATAGACCAGTTAAATTTTGCTTTAAAGCGACTCTCTTGTAAATAACCTGAAACTATTCCGGAAAAAAAAAGATTACCCGATTCATAAATATTTATTTTTTTTGTTTGACATCCTGTAAAAAGAATTACTGGAATGAGAAAACTAAAAAATAATACTGTCTTTAACTTCAGGCTTTTCAAAATAATCTGTATGTTTTTTTCTAAATGATTCGAAAATTTCAAGGGCTTCTTTTTTATGACCTAATTTTATAAGAGCAGATATTAAATGATGAGCTATTTCTGGATGACTATCTTTAAAAAGAGCTTTTTCAAATAAGGTTTTACTTTTTTCAAAATTACCTTTTAAGTATTCTAAATAACCCAAAGAATCTATAATATGTGGTGCGTCAGGAAGAATGGAAATAGCCTTATTTATCAAAGTTTCAGAATAATCAAGTTTTTCACCGCGCATCATTAATGAGTAAGCAAAGGTATTCAAAAAATCTGCATTGTTTTTGTGCCGAGTAATGAGATCTTGCATAATTTGATCAAAAACATCATGATATTCAAGCGTATCTGCCAAGATAGCCAATTCATACAAACCATTATCGTCAAGGTATTGCTTAATTTTATTTAGAATTTGGTATGCTTCATAATGTTGATTAATATTTTTTAAAAATTTTGCCTTCATCAATTGAAAAATCAAATTCTCCTGTGATGTATTTTCATTAATTATGGCTTCCTTTAAAAAAATCAAGGCTTTTTTCTTATCATCATAATACTTAATCAAAATCATGTTTAGTAATGCATCGTAATAATAATTTCTATCATTAATTAAATTGAATAATCTCAAGGACTCGTCTTTTTTATTTAATTCTTTATTAATAAAGGCCATTCTAAAAATTAATTCTTGGGTAATAGCCAATGAATTGTACAACTTCAAAGCACTTTCATACATTTCCAAGCTAAAAAAAATATCAGCTAGTTTTTTTCTATCTTTGAAATCTGATTTATTAATATTTTCCAAGATATCTTCTGCAGATTTAAAATCTCTATTTTCAATATAGTAATCTATAGCAACTAATTTTAAGAATGTTGAATCAAGATTGTCATAAATTGAATTAATTGACTCTGGGTCATGCTGTTTTCTTCTTATAAAAAATTCAAAATAATCAGATAAATAGCTATCGAAATTATTTTCACCACTAATAATAGAAAAAGCTTTAGAGAATTTTCCTTGATTTGTTAAAATTACTAAATCTAAAATATTTTTGTTTTCTTTAGTATCAAAATAGCTATCAAAATTTTTATTTAAAGTGAGTTTAACTCTAGAAATTTTTTCTAACAGGTCGCGAATTTCATAATTTGATAAGTTATTTGTAATGTACTCAGATAAAGAATTGTAAAGTATTATGAAATCTATATTTTCTTTTTCAGATATGGAAAATTTAATCATAGTGCCTAATTCTTCACTGTTAAGTTTTTCCTCTGCAAGAAATTCAAATAATTTTAATTTAGAATTTTTATGAAAAAAAGAATTATCGTTTTTTAATATTTTGATGGCCTCATTTTTATTTTTAGTAGCAATAATAATATCACTGTACAAATTGATGTACTTATTGTAAAAACCTCTTTGC
>MDTG01034092.1_pt1 | contig 15136 bp, 9 predicted proteins | sample 811421 | NCBI WGS metagenome assembly MDTG01 (sample SAMN05326645, study PRJNA326480) | marine metagenome | isolation source: seawater | place: Pacific Ocean: South East | collected 2011
ATCTAAAGCTTTAGATTGGACTAAACAAAAAGTGGATAAAATAATTGATGGTGATATTGTTTATAAATCTAGGGATAGTTTACAAACAATGATATTCCCAACATCTAAGATTATTGATAGTGTAACAACTACAAGTAATGAAATATTTGTAGATAATGTTGATTTATTTGATTATGATAGTCCTGTTAGTATTAGTGGATTGGTTATTGAAGGTAATAACCCTGTTGCTGCTGCTATAACTGCTGTAGTTTCTATTGCTGGTACCATTTCATCCCTTGATGTTGTTAGTGGTGGTAGTGGTTACGTAGGCACTACCACAGATATAATAATTGGATCTCCATATGGTGTTTCTGTTGGAGGAACATGGGGAAGAACTTACAATTCTCAATTAGGAATTTCTACTTTTGCCGAAGCAGTAGGTAATATTACTAATGGTTCAATTACTTCTGTTGATATCACAAATATAGGATTGGGATATACACAGACCTCTTCACCTAATGTCTTGGCACCTCTTCCAGAATTCAAGAAAGAATTAGTTTCTAATATAACAAATATTCAAGGTTTTTCTGGTATTGTAACAGGTATTGGTACAACTGCAGGTGTTGGTACAGATTTGGCATTAAAATTCCATTTACATGCATCAAATTATAATAATTTACTTGCAGGATATCCAATTTCTATATCTGATACTGAAATTGGAACTGGTGTAACTTCATTATATCCATCTGGAATAGGTATTGTAGGTATTGGTACAACATTCTTAAATAATGTTTATAGAATTGCCCAAATATCTCATACAGGAAATTCTGGATTAGTGACATGTAATATTGAATCTCCATCAGATGCATTAGGAATAGGTACCAGTGGAAGTCAATTTGATCCTGTAGGAACTTTCTCTTGGGGTAGATTATCTGGTGCTTCTATTAGATCATCTTCTCCAATTTCTATTGGAGTTACAGGATTGACAATTGATGCTGGTTTAACAACTTTCCCAACAATTACAAGACGTGGGGTAGGATTGAGAGATACAGGATCTATTGATGCTTAATATCATTTTTCATAAACTATTATAAATATCTAAAAAAACTATTAATATGTCTGCCGTCGTTACAGATCAATTTAGAATATTCAATGCAGGTAATTTTGTAGATTCCGTATTAGACAATAATAATTCTTATTATGTCTTTTTAGGTTTAACTAATCCTACAACACCTAATCCTGGATTTGGAAGAACTTCTGATTGGGATTCAAATACACCACTACAACCTACTGATAATTTTCAATATGAATCTCAGTATCGAAGTACTTCTCTTTTTGGTAAGAAGATTAATAGTACAAATATAAGAAGAGTTATTAGAAAGGTTGATTGGGTTGCTAATACTCCCTATGATATGTATAGGCAGGATTACAGTCTTCCAAATAATAAAGCACCCAATTCAAAAACTGGAAGATTATATGATGCAAATTATTATATTGTTAACAGTGATTATAATGTTTATATTTGTATAGATAATGGTTCTTTCGGAGCTCCTAATAGTCCAAGTGCTAAAGGTGGCAATTCCCAAAGCGAACCAACATTTACAGATTTAGAACCATCTGTTGCTGGAGATGGTGCAGATGGATACGTTTGGAAATATTTGTTTACTATATCACCTAGCGATATAGTTAAATTTGATTCTACTGAATATATTGTTGTTCCTAATAATTGGTCTACATCTACAAATTCTCAGATTGAGAATATTAGAGAATCTGGTGATTCTGAAATAAATTTCAACCAGATTAAAAAGATATATATTGAAAATGAAGGTTCTGGATATTTAAATAATACTCTTAATTTAGATATATTAGGTGATGGTAGTGGTGGAAAGGTATCTGTAACAACTGAGGGTGGTAAAATTAAGTCTGCAATTGTTACTTCTGGTGGAAGAGGGTATACTTATGGTATTGTTGATTTGGGACCGTTACAACCCCAATCTGGCCCGAATATAGATGCAAAATTAATTCCTATCATTCCACCTTCAAGAGGTCATGGTTATGATATCTACAAGGAATTGGGTGCGGATAGAGTATTAATATATTCTAGATTTGATGATTCTACGAAAGATTTTCCAATCAATACAAAATTTGCACAGGTGGGTATTATTAAAAATCCATCAACAGCTACTTCTATAGGATCTACATTTAATGAGAATCAGTTTTCATCATTAAACTCTATTAAGTTTAATGCTAGTGATGTTAGTACATGGGCAGCTAAACCTTCTTTAGGATCTAAAATAGAGCAAACAAATTCTAACGGAGATGTTGCAAAAGGATATGTGGCATCATATGATGAAAATACAGCAGTCTTAAAGTTTTATCAATATAGATCTTTATATTTTGGAAATAATGTAGATCAGACTGATTATGTTGGTGTAACTACTAATAGTAATGTTGTTGCATTTTCTGGAAGTGGTAGTGTTAAATTTGCAGGAGGGGTTCCAAGTGATACATCTCCAGCTATTGCATTTACTGGTCGCACTATGTCTGATGGTGATAGAGAAATTGATTTAGGTGTTTATTTCAACAGTGGGTTCTCCAATTCAGAGATAAATAAAACTACTGGAGATATCATATACATTGATAATCGAAAGTCAGTTACTAGAGATATTCGACAGAAAGAAGACATTAAAATCATCTTGGAATTTTAAAAAGACATGGCACAATCAAAAGATTTAAATATAAGTCCTTACTACGACGATTTTGATCCTAATAATAATTTTTATAAGGTACTTTTTAAACCAGGTTATCCAGTACAAGCAAGGGAACTGACCACTTTACAATCTATTCTACAAAATCAGATTGAAAATTTTGGTAGTCATATTTTTAAAGAGGGGTCAATTGTAATACCTGGAGCTCCGACATATCAAGTATCAGATGCTGTAAAATTAAATTCGTTACAATTTGGTGTTGATATTTCCTTATATGTAAATGATTTAAAGGGGAAGATTGTAGAAGGTGCAACATCTGGAGTTACTGCAACGGTAGATTTTATTGTATTACCTGATGATAATGAGGTAGAATATACAACATTGTATGTTAAGTATATTAATGGTGGTTCTGAAAATTTTTCTAGAGATAAATTTATTGATGGAGAATCATTACTTATAAAAGAAAATTTAGTTTATGGAAATACAACTATTAATGCAGGAACAGCAGTTGTAACATTAATTTCTTCTGATGCAACTGCAGTTGGATCTTCTGCATCTGTAGCCGAAGGAGTATATTTTATTAGGGGTACTTTTGTAACTGTTGAGCAACAAACTATAATTTTAGACTATTATAATAATCTCCCATCATATAGAGTTGGATTAACAATCTCTGAGGAAATTATAACAGCTAAGGAAGATCCTTCGTTATATGACAATGCAAAGGGTTTTTCTAATTATGCTGCACCTGGTGCTAATAGATTAAAAATCAGTTTAATTTTATCTAAGAAATTACTTTCTGATAAAAATGATCAGAATTTCTTTGAAATATTAAGAGTTGATAATGGAGATAAACTTAAGATTGTAACAAAAACAGATTATAATATAATTAAAGATTGGATTGCTGAGAGAACATATGAAGAATCTGGAAATTACTCAATAGATGATTTTGATATATCTGCCAATAACTCTTTAAATAATAGATTGGGTAATGGTGGAATATATTTTAGCAATCAAAAAACAGATGAAGATAACACACCTTCAGATGATTTAATGTGTGTGAAAGTTTCTGGAGGAGAAGCTTATGTAAAAGGATATGACGTTACAACTAATACTGTAAGTATTTTAGATGTTGATAAACCAAGAGATACTGAAAAAGTAACTACTACTACTGTAGATTTTGAATTGGGTAATGAATTAGTTATTAATAATGTTAAGGGTCAACCAAAATTTAGAGAAGTTGTTGATTTATACGATGCAGTTCTTAATAGTTCTCAAGCAGCAGTTGGTAATATAATTGGAAAAGCACGAATATACTCTGTAAACCCAAAAGGAAGTACATATACAGGAGCATCTAATGAATGGGATCTTCGTCTATATGATGTTCAAACTTATACGAATATTACAGTTGATGTAGCTGTTAATAGTACAGAAGTTCCTGATACTGCTTTTATAAAGGGATTGAGTAGTGGTGCTTCAGGATATGCTATAAGTGGTGGTAGTGGAACTAGTATTAGTTTAATACAAACATCAGGTTCCTTTTTACTAAATGAGCAAATTAGTGTTAATGGAATTCCTATTTCTAGATCTATTGATTCTATTACTGCTTATGGTGCTGGTGATATTTTATCTGTAAAGCAAGATCAATTAACAGTTGCATTTACTGCAGATGTTTCATTAATTGGTATACCATTAGCAAATGGGATAGTAGAAGGTACAATATCAGGAGGAAATACTCTAAGATCTGGTAGACCTTTTGCAGGTCTTAAGGCAGGAAATGTTATTTCATATTATAGTGGTCAAACTACACCAACTTATATTAAAGTAAGTTCAATTTCTTCTGATGCATTAACAGTTACTATTGCTGGTATGGGTCAGGATGTTGATAATGTTTATGATGGTAGTGTAGTAAATGGAACATTTCCTATTAATTTAGCAGTTTCCAATTTTATTAGGCAAGATGGAACTTCTTCGGGATTATATGAAGTATTACCTAGACCAAATATAGCTGCTGTTGATTTTTCTTCTTCTAATTTATCACTTTCTGGTCAAATAATTTTATCTGGAAGTGGCACAGTATCAGGTACAGCTGCTACCGTTTCTGTTAACGATTTTAAAGATGCTGGTGGAGTTGGTATTAGTAGTGCATTTTTTGATACATTTGATATAAGTAGATATTCTGTTCATTATGGAACCACAGGTATTGCTCCAAGTGGTATCGGAACAGTTACTTCAGATAGTTTTACTCTTCTTGATGATGGTGGTGGTAGTGTAGGATCTAGAGCTAGATTTACTGGATTAATAGATACTGATGATAATACTGTTATTAATGTAACTGCTAAAAAGCAAGGAATTCAGAGTAAGATAAAGTCATATCAGAGAAGTCAAATTAGAGATATAATATATTCTAATACTGAAAGATCTGGATCTGGAATTAGTACATCTATTAATGATGGATTAACTTATAATGCTAATGCTTATGGATTAAGAGTTCAAGATGAAGAGATTTCTTTAAATGTTCCTGATGTTGTAAAGATTTTGTCTGTTTATGAATCTATTGGGGGAGGTCAACCAACTTTTGATACTCTCACATTCCCATCTACAGCAAATGTTGGTTCTGACGCAATTATAGGTGAAAATATAATCGGTCAAATTTCTAATGCTATAGCAAGAGTTGTTACTAATAATACATCAACACCTTCATCTGGAGGTTCAAATAAACTAGGAATAGTATATTTGAACGATAGAACTTTTATTAAAAATGAACAAGTTTTATTACAAGAAAGTAATATAAACACTGAAATTGAAGCAATTAATTCTGCAGAAAGTGATGGAAAATATCAAAACATTACTCAATCATTTACTTTAGATAAAGGTCAAAGGGATCAATATTATGATTATTCTAGACTTATTAGAAATAATAATTCAACAGTACCTTCAAAAAGATTACTAATAGTATATGATGCTTATAGTGTTCCATCTAATGATAGTGGTGATGTCTTTAGTGTATTGAGTTATGATAAAAATAGATATACCGACGATATACCCAATATAGGTGTATCTAATATTAGGGCATCAGATACTCTAGATTTTAGACCTAGAGTGGAAGCACATACTGATGTTAATACATCTCCATTTGCATTTGCTTCTAGAACTACTTCATTTAATAGTGCTCCTAAATTTTTATTATCAGCTAATGAGGGATCTTTAGTTGGATATGAGTATTATTTGGGAAGAATTGATAAACTATATTTAAGTAAGTATGGAGTTTTACAACTAGTAAAAGGACAATCATCACAATCACCTATAGCTCCCGAAAATATCAATGATTCTATGGAGTTGGCGACAATTACTCTACCTCCATATCTTTATAATCCAAAGAACGTGAAAATTAGTTTGGTTGATAATAGAAGATATACTATGAGAGATATTGGTGATTTAGAAGATAGAATTGAGAATTTGGAATCTATAACAACACTATCTTTGCTTGAAGTTTCTACAGAATCTTTAACAATACAAGATGCATCAGGTAATAATAGATTTAAGAGTGGATTTTTTGTTGATGATTTCAGTAACGATAGTTTTATTGATTTTAATTTAAGTTCTATAGAAGTAGATGGTCGGAATAATGAAATAAGACCAATTATTGGTAGTAATAGCATTAAACCACAATTAATGTCTTCTACGAATATTATTGATAGTGAATTTGATTCTGGTACAAATTATGAATTATTAGATTCAAACGTACAAAAAACAGGAAATGCTGTTACATTAAAATATGAAGATAAAGATTGGCTTGAGCAAGTTTATGCAACTAGGGTGGAAAATGTCAATCCTTTCCATGTTATTTCTTATAGTGGAGTTGTTGTATTAAGTCCAAGTCGTGATACTTGGGAAAGAACTATTAGACTTCCTGAAAAAATAATAAATGAAAGTGTTTTGAATAATGTTGAAGTCAGACGAAATGTTCAGAGTAATCAAGAAAGAAGTGGTAATTTAGTCGAATGGTCTACAGAAGTAGATACTGCTGTAAATACATCAGTAAGAAGTAGAGATATTATAGTTGATAGTGGTAATGAACAATATATGAGATCAAGAAATACTCAATTTTTTGGATCTGCTTTAAAACCTGAATTTAGATATTACCAATTTTTAGATGGAAATTCGGATGTAGATTTTATTCCTAAATTAATAGAAATTGCACCTAATAATTCATTAACACAATATGGTTCCAATGGAACATTTGAAGTTGGAGAAACCGTAAATGGGTATTACAATGGTGAGAAAATTATTGATTTTAGATTAGCAAAATCAAATCATAAAACAGGAGCATTTAATAGTCCAGATCTTACATATAGAACAAATCCATATCTTCCTCAAGAACTTTTACAAAGTGAATATACAAGTTCTTCAAAGGTATTGAATGTTGATACTCTTGCACTTTCTAATGAAGCACAAGGGTTGTATAGTGGATATATTGTTCAAGGTACTAAGTTGGTTGGACAAAGAACTGGTGCTATTGCGTATGTTAAAGAGTTAAGATTAATTAGTGATCAATATGGAGATTTGGTAGGGAGTTTCTTTATAAGAAATCCTTATGTAGATCCTCAACCAAGTGTTTTAATTGAAACTGGAACTAAAACTTATAAATTAACTAGTAGTAGTACTGATGCAAAACCTTTAAAGGGAAGTACATTAATTTCATCTGGAATTACAGAGTATATAACTGCTGGTACATTTATTAAAAGACAAGTAAGAACAACAGTTACAGAAACCACAACAGTTACAACTACTGTTACCAGAACACAATTTAGAGAAGAAGATAATGGTGATCCTTTGGCACAATCATTTACGGTTGCTGGTAATATAGAAGCACCAGATGTTACTGGTGATTTGACAGATGATCAACATGGTGTTTTTATAACTGCTGTAGATTTATTCTTTGCCAATAAAGATAGTGGAAATGCTCCATTAACAGTTGATATTAGAACGGTTGAATTGGGAACACCAACTTTAATTTCTGTAGGTCCATCTGTTACTTTGAGGCCTCAAGATATTGTGACTTCAACTACTGGTGATCTTGCTACTAATATAAGGTTCCCTGAACCAATTTATTTGCCACCTGGTAGAGAGTATGCAATTGTTCTTCTTTCACCTAATAGTAATGAATATGAAGTATGGGTTGCGAGAATGGGTGAAGATGTAGTGAACTTACAAAGTCTTCCTGATGTATCAGCAATACAGTACAATCAGCAATGGGCTTTAGGTAGTTTATTTAAATCACAGAATGGTTCCATATGGACCGCAAGTCAATTTGAAGATTTGAAGTTTAAATTGTATAAAGCTAATTTTACTGCTAATAGTGGTACTGCATATTTTGCAAATCCATCTTTAAGTAAGAGTAATAATTACATAGAAAACCTTCAGAGAGATTCAATTATTACTTTACCTAGAACTGGATGGGTAGGAATTAGTACTATTACTACTGGTATTAGCACATTCTCTGCTGGAAGAAGAATTTTAGGATCTACCAATAATTATGTCACTGCACATATTTCAGATACAGGTTCAAAATCTGCTTCAGTTTCAGTAAAAGCAAATGGATCTAATTATAGTGTACAAAGTGGTACTATAGTTAATACTTATAGTATTATTGGAAATGGTGGTGATGACCTTAAACTTAATATAGATGTTGCAAGTAGTGGAGCAATAACAATTAACTCTATTGTAACGCCTGGTAATGGATTTAATCCAGGAGATGTGGTTGGTATTGTAACCGCAGATACTACAGGAAATTGTGGTAAGGATGCTTTAATAACTATAGATTCTATTACTGGACTTGATAGATTATATTTAACTGATATTCAAGGCACATCTGCTACTGGTGGATTTACCGAAGATGAAGCATTTAGATATTATGATGACAATGATGTCATACATACACCTGTTATAACATATAGAACTAATTTACAATTAGATGGTACTCCATTTGATGGAAAACATTTTAAAGTTAATCAATTTGATCATGGAATGTATGCTAAAAATAATCAGTTAATTTTAAGTGGTATTGAAGGTAATTATGTTCCTACTACAATTTCTAATAATGTTACTGTAACAGAAAATTCTACAATTAGTGTTGGATCTACAAGTCAATTTATAACTTTTGAAGGAGTACCTGTAGGTGTTGGTAGTACTGGATATGTTAAGTTAGGTGAAGAAATTATTGGATATGAAAGTTATGGAGCAGGAACTCTCGAAACTCTTACAAGGGGTGTAGACAGTACTCTTCAGATATCACATGAATCTGGAGATGAATTGCAAAAGTATGAACTTGATGGAGTATCTCTTAGAAGAATTAATACTAATCATGATATTTCTGATTATAATATAGATCTTGATAGTTATTATATTGGTATTAGTACCTTAGTCAAAGGATCTAATAGATCTAGTGATACATCTGATGGTTCTGAATTATCATTTACTAATGGAGGATTTTATGGAGGTGATACTTCATATGCTACCCGCAATATACAATTTGAAAATATAACACCACTGATTGATATATTTACACCATCCACAGTTACCACGACTTCTGGTTCTGTAAGAACTGTAAGTGGTACTAGTGTTGGTGGAAATGAAACTTCCTTTGTTGATAAGGGTTATCAACCAATACAATTAAATACGAAAAATCAATTAGATTCACCAAGACTTATATGTTCTAAAGTAAATGAAAATGAATATTTAGATAATATTCAAAGAAATAAATCTCTTACTTTAGGAGTGAATTTAGAAACAGAAAATAGTAATGTATCTCCTATAATATACATAGATACTATTAATATTTTAGAGTTAGATACTAATAGGATTAATAATCCAGTTTCTAATTATAGTGATAATGCACTTACGAAATCATCTTTATATGATCCACATAGTGCAGTTTATGTTTCTAAAATTGTTTCTTTGAATAAACCTGCAGATAGTTTAAAGGTAATTTTAAGTGCTTATAGAAATTCTTCATCTAATTTTAGGGTTCTTTATTCTTTAATAAGACCTGATTCTAGTGAAATTGATCAATCCTTTGAATTCTTCCCAGGATATGATAATTTAAATAATGGAGTTGTTAAAGATTCTACTAAAAATAGTGGATTGCCAGATGTATTTGTTCCAGCTAGTTTGGATAATCAATTCTTAGAGTATCAATTTACTGCTGATGCCTTAGGAGAATTTAGTGGATATCAAATTAAAATAGTGATGTCAGGAACAAATCAAGCATATCCAGTAAGAATAAAAGAACTTAGGACTATTGCTATTAAATGATTAGAGTTAAAGGTTATCCTCATTTATATCGTGATGAAAATACTGGTGCTATTATAAATCATAGCCATCAGGATTACAATTCTCGTTTACAAACTATTTCAAATTCTGAAAAAGAAAAAAATGAATTGAAAAGAATGAGGGATGATATTGATGAATTGAAGGATCTTATTAAACAATTATTAGTTAATAGGTAGGTAAGGATATAAATAACAAGTAGGGATTCTAATGAGAATACATGGCTGCCGTATATGTTAGTAATCTTGTAATCAATACAGGAAGTACTTTTTCCCAAACTTTCACTTTGGAAGCAACTGATACCAATTCACCTATGAACTTAACAGGTTATACTGTTGCTTCTCAGATGAGGAAATGGGCTGGTGCTTCAAAGGCGACTAATTTTAGTGCTGAGATAGCATCTCCTACCACAGATGGAAAAATAACTCTTGGACTGGGATCAACTGTGACTACAGATTTAAAACCAGGTAGATACGTATATGATGTAGTTGTTGATATATCAGGTACAAAAGAAACAGTTGTTGAAGGAGCTGTTATCGTAAGAGAAGGAGTAACTCGATAATGGCAGATATTAAAGTTAGAGTTGGTCAACAAAATGCGATAAAGGTATTATCATCTACCGCAGCTGGTAATGCACTTAAGGCAGATTATGCTACTATAGCTAAAAATGTTATTGGTGGAATATCTTCAGTATCACAATCATATGTTTCTGGAATTACCACTTTTGTTGGAATTACCACAACTTTAACTGATTTTTATGTTGGTGGGAATCTGTATGTAAGTAATGATTTAACATTTGATGAGTTTAATGCTAGAAATGCAAATATAACTGGTATTGCAACAGTCAATTATTTAAATATTACTGGTATTGTAACTGCCACAACTGCTAATATTACTGGCACATTAACTGCTGGATTAATCGATGGAGGATCGTACTGATGGCAAAACCAACAACTAGAGAGGAATTTAAGAGTTATTGTCTTAGGCAGTTAGGAGCTCCTGTTTTAGAGGTTAATGTTGATGATGATCAGGTAGAAGATTTAGTTGATGATGCTTTACAACTTTTCAATGAACGTCATTTTGATGGTGTTGAAAGAATGTATTTAAAACATAAAGTTACTCAGGATGATATTGATAGAGGAAAAGCTTCAGGAACAACAGGAGTTGGTATTGTAACTACTACAGCAACTGCTAATGTAAGTGGATTGGGTACTATAACTTCTAATTATTATGAAAATTCTAATTTTATACAAGTTCCCGATTCTGTAATTGGTGTAGAAAAGATATTTAAGTTTGATAGTAGTACAATATCTGGTAGTATGTTTAGTATAAAATATCAGTTATTTTTAAATGATTTGTATAATTTCAATTCTATTGATTTGTTACAATATTCTATGGTAAAGACTTATTTGGAAGATATTGATTTTCTTTTAACTACTGATAAGCAAATTAGATTTAATCAAAGACAGGATAGATTATATTTAGATATTGATTGGAAAGCAGAAACAGCAGGTACATATTTTATTATTGATTGCTATAGAGCATTAGATCCTACTTCATTTACTGGTGTATGGAATGATTCATTTTTAAAAAGATATGCAACCGCATTGATTAAAAGACAATGGGGGATGAATCTTATTAAATTTAGAGGAGTTAAGTTACCTGGTGGAATTGAATTTAATGGTAGAGAAATATATGATGATGGGCAAAGAGAGTTAGATGAACTAAGAGAAAAAATGTTTTCCGAATATGAGTTACCTCCTCTTGATATGATAGGATAAAAATATGGCATTAAATCCATTTTTCTTAAAAGGTTCTCAAGGTGAACAAAGACTCGTTCAAGACTTAATTAATGAGCAATTAAGTATGTATGGTATTGAGGTAATATATTTGCCACGTAAAATTGTTAATAAAGATAATATTTTTAGAGAAGTTGAAGCTTCCAAATTTAATGATAATTTCTCTATAGAAGCATATGTTAATACTTATGAAGGGTATACGGGTGCTGGTGATATTATGACTAAATTTGGGATGAGTCTTAAGGATGATTTAGTAGTAACAATATCAAGAGAAAGGTGGGAAGATTTTATAGGATCTTTTTTAGGTGCTTTACCTGCAGATGAAATTGAAGTTGCAAGTAGACCTAGTGAAGGAGATTTAATATATTTTCCATTAGGTGAAAGAATTTTTGAAGTAAAATTTGTTGAGCATGAAAAACCATTTTATCAACTTGGTAAAAATTATGTTTATGAATTGCAGTGTGAATTATTTGAACTTGAAGATGAAGTTGGTGGATGGGATAATATTAGTACTGGAACGGAGCAAATTGATGATGCTTTGATCGATTATGGTTACATGACTTCATTGAAGTTAGTTTCAGTTGGTTCAACAGCAACTGTTGCCATCACTACAAGTACTGGATATATTAGAAATATTACATTAAATAATGATGGATATGATTATACAATTCCACCTATTGTTTCTATATCAACTTCTCCTACTGGATTGCCAGGAGATAATGCAACTGCGGTTGCAATAACAACTTCTATTGGTAATTCATATTCTGTCAAAGAGATATTATTGACTCATGCAGGTGTTGGATATACAGTAGCACCTACTGTTACTATTGTTAGTTCTGCAACAACAGCAGTATCTGGTATCACAACATATCATGGAGTTGGAGCTGCTGCAACAGCAACAATTGTTACTGATGATGCTGGTATCAGAGTTGTTAGTATTGCAAATAGTGGTAGTGGATATACTGTTGAACCTGAAATTTATTTTGAGGCACCTGCAAGTGGAATAGGAACTGCTGTGGCTAGAACTAAGATTAATTCTGATAATAATGTTACTGATATATACATTGTTAATGCTGGTATTGGATACACTATAAGTGGAATTGGACCAGGAATAGCTACAATTGCAAGTCCTCCAGTAATAGCAGGTGTGGGAACTTATCAATTTAATGAAGTAGTTATTGGTTCTGTTTCGGGTGCTAAGGGTAGAGTTAAGAGTTATGATCAAGATGATAATATCCTTAAACTTGGAACTACTGATGGTACTTTTGTGGCAGGGGATATTATTATTGGAGCTGGATCTTCTGCACAATATGGTGTGGACTATATAATTGAAGCAGAATTTAGTGATAAATATGATCAGAGTGATGAAATAGAGAAAGAAGCAGATGCTATTCTTGACTTCACTGAATCAAATCCATTTGGTAACTTTTAATGTTAGGCACTTATTACTATCACGAAATTATTAGAAAGACTATTATATCTTTTGGTACTATTTTTAATGCAATAGAAATTAAACATAAGGATGGAAGTGGAAGCGATTATAGTGAGATGAAAGTTCCATTATCATATGGTCCTGCTCAAAAATTTCTTGCAAGATTAGAACAACAGGCAGATTTAAACAAACCAGTTCAAACAACATTACCAAGAATGTCGTTTGAAATGAATACTATTGCATATGATCCTACTAGAAAAGCAGGTGTTACTCAAACATTTAAAGCTTCTGATGGTACTAATCTGAAAAAAGTTTACATGCCAGTTCCTTATAATATTGGATTTGAGTTAAGTATCTTTACAAAATTAAATGATGATGCATTACAAATTGTTGAACAGATATTACCATATTTTCAACCTTCATTTACATTAACTGTAGATTTGATATCTTCTATTGGAGAGAAAAGAGATATTCCTGTTATTTTGGATAATGTTTCTTTCCAAGATGATTATGAAGGAGATTTTGCAACTAGAAGAGCACTTATCTATACTTTAAATTTTACTGCAAAAACTTATCTATTCGGTCCTATTGCAGATACTACAGCTGGTCTTATCAAGAAAGTTCAAACTGATATATATGCAGATACAAATACCAAGACTGCTAAACGTGAAATGAGGTATACTGTAACACCTGATCCTGCTGATGCGGGTCCTGCTGATGACTTTGGATTTAGTGAAAATTGGATGGATTTGGGTGATTCTAAAGATTTTAGTCCAACTAGAAAAGAGGATATTTAAATTATGTCTAGTTATGATCCTATTGATGAAGCACTTAACACCTCCAGTAGTATTGAAGTATCCAATACTCCTGAAAATGGGTGTGTAAGAAGAAAAGATGATATAAAAGATGTTAGTGGTGAAATTCAAAAAGATTATGAATACACTCGTGCTAATCTATACTCATTAATTGAAAAGGGGCAAGAGTCCCTTAATGGTATAATGGAACTTGCTGGTGAAAGTGCAAGTCCAAGAGCATATGAAGTTGCAGGTCAGATTATTAAATCAGTTGCTGATACTACTGATAAGTTGATGGAACTTCAGAAGAAGGTTAAAGAGATTGATGAAGATAATCATAAAACAACTAATAATGTTACTAACAATGCAGTATTTGTTGGTTCTACATCAGAACTATCTAAAATGTTAAAACAAGGGTTTAAAGAATAACCATGCCTGTTGATAATGATGTGTATTTGGGTAACCCCAACCTTAAAAAGGCAAATACACAAATTGAATATACTGAAGAGCAAATTATAGAGTTCCTTAAATGTAAGGAAGACCCCGTATATTTTGCTAACAATTATATGAAGATTGTTTCTCTTGATGAGGGACTTGTTCAATTTAAGCCATATGATTTCCAAGAGAAATTAATTACAAATTTCCACGAGAATCGATTTAACATTTGTAAGATGCCACGACAGACTGGTAAGTCTACTACGTCTGTAGCATATCTTTTACATTACTGTGTTTTTAATGATAGTGTAAATATCGGTATTCTTGCTAACAAGGCAGCAACTGCTAGGGATTTATTAGGTAGATTACAAACGGCATATGAAAACTTGCCTAAATGGATGCAGCAAGGTATAATTGCTTGGAATAAAGGTAGTTTGGAACTGGAGAATGGATCAAAGATATTGGCTGCTTCTACGTCTGCAAGTGCTGTCCGAGGTATGTCGTTTAACATCCTCTTCCTCGACGAGTTCGCTTTTGTCCCAAATCATATCGCAGAAGATTTCTTTAGTTCCGTTTATCCTACTATTACTTCTGGTAAAACAACGAAAGTAATAATGGTTTCAACCCCTCACGGGATGAATCATTTTTATAGGTATTGGC
>MDTG01139171.1_pt1 | contig 15135 bp, 6 predicted proteins | sample 811421 | NCBI WGS metagenome assembly MDTG01 (sample SAMN05326645, study PRJNA326480) | marine metagenome | isolation source: seawater | place: Pacific Ocean: South East | collected 2011
CCAGCCCCTGCTGAATTAACTGCAAGTTTGTCTATCTTCGCAGTCGCATTAATTGTTGTATCTCCAGAAAATTCAATACCACCACTAAATGTTGATACACCAGTTGAATTTACATTTCCTTCCAAATTACCTGTGACGTTTGAATTTAATGTGCCACTTGTTATTGTTAAATTATTTGCAACAGTTAAATTACTTAGAACTGACACATCACTTCCAAACTTCACATCACCAGCAACGTGTAATCGTGAGTCAGGGTTAGTGACACCAATACCTAATGAACCACCAATACCAGTAAGTGTCATTAACTGAGTGCCTGTACCTTTATGCCAGATGAAATTACCTGTACGATCTATCGCCCCAGTATTCGTTAAGTCATCTGTAAGATTATTGATGTTTAAATAGAAATTTATATTTCCATAATCTTTATTAACTAGATTGAGTGATCTTCTCGTAGCATATGAATTTAATCCACTCTCAACTCCGTAACCTAATTCACCAGTATGTGTGGATAATCCAGATGTTCCACCATTTAAACTTCCAACAGTAAGTTTATTATATACTGAGACTCCTGCTCCGATTGTATTTAAAACCTGAGTTCCACCTTGTAATAACTTTACTTGACTTCCAGCAGCAGAATTTATTTCAGTTGCAGTCAATCTACCAGTGAGTGTAGATACTCCTGTGATATTAAGTTGATCTATATTTGCACCACCTACGACATCAAGACGATTATTTACGTCTGCCAATCCACTAAAAGTAGATACACCCGCAACAGTTAGTCCTTTCGTTACATCTGCATCTAGTATTAATCCTCTTCCATTAATTAATATTTGTGCTGGTGTGAGGTTTGGAAGCACTTGGAATATGTCAGAACCATCATTTCTTCTGACTTTGAAACCTCTAGTGGTGACTGGTGGTTGAATTATAATGTCTTCTAAATTTGTGAATGTTGCCACACCAGCTAAACTTACATCACCATTTACAGTTAAACCTGATGTAATACTCCCACTAATTGACACATCATTGAGTGTTGAATTACCAGTTGCATTTAGTGTTGTGCCTTGCAACAACGATGCAGTAACAGATGAGATTCCAGATATATTTGTTGAATCATCACCGACAATGTTTCCATTTGCATTTATATCTCCAGCAAAAGTAGACACTCCTGTGACGTTTGCCTGATTTATTGTTGCTCCACGTTCTACTATTGCACCACCTGTAAATTTTGAAACCCCAGATACACCTAATGCGTCAGCAAATAAATCAGATACGGTTGTAACCCCTACAAAAGTAGACGGACCAACAATTCTCGTAGCACCTATTACATCTAATTTAAATTTAAGTGGTTGTGTGCTTCCAATACCAACAGAGTGAGTTGTAGAGAGTGTCCCTGATAATTCTGTAAATCCAGCAGTTGCAATTGCTACGACATTTGTAAGAGTTGAACCATCACCAATATATTCAATCGCTGTGACTCTTCCTGTTCCACCATCAAGTTTTATTGTGCTGTTTATACCAACTGTAATGCCTGTGCCAACCTCAACATTATTAGAATCTAATGTACCAGTGGATTTTATATTGCCAACTACATCTAATACTTGAGTTGGCACTGTACTTCCTATACCAACTAGACCTGTTGTCGGTTTAACAATAAACTTGTCATTATCAACCTGTACACCATTTCTGAAATTAAATGACTTTGAAAAATTTGCCATTATACTTTTTTAGTTATTTATCTAAGAGTTGTTGTTGTAAATCTTCAACCTTACCATTGAGTTCTTTTATCGCTTCAATAAGTAATGGAACTAATTTTTCATACTTAACAGAAAGAAAATCATCTCCCTCTGGTGTTGTCACTGACTTGACTGCCTCAGGAACAACTTCCTGAACTTTCTGTGCAGAAATACCAACTGACTTTGTACCCTCTGCAATACCAATAATTCTCGCACCTAATTCATTCCACTCAAAAGTAAATCCACTCAAAGATAAAACCTTATCGAGTGCATCATTTATCACTACTTTATTTGTCTTTAATTTATCATCAGATGCAGCAGCAGCAAAAGCAGTAATATCACCTCTTACAAAGAGAGCAGAAGTATCAGTATCATTTGGTAAAACATAATAGTCTGAGTTAGTTTTAACTGTGTTATTTGCAGTTCCTGTTGTTGGTACGAAAGTTAAGAAATGTGCCGTTGATGTTGCTTCACTTGTTGCCACTGTCTGTGCAACTGTTGCATTTGATGCAGTTCCAGTAACATTACCTGTAAGAGCACCAGAGAATGTTCCTGATAAGGTAGACCCGCTAAATGTTAGACTTGAACTATCTTCTAATTCACCACCAGTTCCAGCAAGAACAACACGACCTGCTGTCAAATCCTCAACCTTAAATGTGTTTGCCTGACCACCTGCATTTATATCTAATAAACCAGAAGTTGTTGTAATACCACTTGCAGTTATACCACCAGTGACTGTGATTCCACCATCATTCGTTGCTAATTTAGATCTATTATTAAAGTACAATTGTACTGCACCACCTCCATCACAACGCAACATATTGTCACCATTTACTTTTTCCAAAACAATAAAAGTATCATTTTGAAGTCTCAAACTACCTTTGCTATTCTTGATACTAGCATCAGTATCATTATGCGATATTTCAAGATCTGAATCATTTCCAAATGCTAGGGGTACTCCATCTGCAAACAATGATTTTTTATTTGCACCAAATCCACCATTAAATACAACTGATGCATCAGTTGGACTTACTGCTGTTGAATCATTTTCAATTTTCAACGTGCCTTCAATTACAAGTTTATCCTTAATTCTTGTCTCTTCATTAAATGTAACAGGTCCGTCAAATTGTGATAGTATTTGACTTGAATCACCACCTTCAACGATAAGTCTTTCTTTTACAGTTACTTCATCAAATACAACACTTAATCTCGATGCATCTTCTCCTGTAACAGTTGGTACTGGTGTATCAAATGTAGTCTCTTCACCAGTGAGTGATGACTTCTTCTGGTTTCCAATGTAGAAGTCACCCTTATCATTCATACCTGTATAAACGACAGCACCCGCTGATTTTTCTTGTGCCTGTGATAAGAACTCCTCCTGCTCAGATAATGATATAGTTTGAAGTTGTGGTAATGCAGTGGAATAATTACCGGGACCATAACCAAGATATTCAAATGTATGTCCTGATGCTCTTAAAACTGAAGGTCTTCTAAACTCAACAGGTATTGGTTTAATCTTTCGAATCAAAGAACCATTTGAGTGTGTCTCAACTCTTGTACCCAATGCTCCTCTTATTACAGTTATTTCATTATTACCAGTTACAGTTGGTAAACTGATTCTCATAATCTCATCATCAACCTGAATGTAAGAACCATAAGGGAATCTAGTCGCAACTAATTCCTCAGAGGATGAACTATTACCATCTGTACCAATCTTAATTACATTTTGAGATGTGAATGAATTGACATACATCACTTCACCATCAAACAAATGAGCACCACGAACACTTAAATTCTCATCAGAAGAATCTGACGATGCATCGTTTGCTGATAAACTATGCTTCAATATTCTCGCATTTGGTGTGCTTGCATTTAATAATGCTCCGGAAATAGGATCTTTAACTTGTCCTGTAACTGTAAGAGCACCAACACTTGATACTGATTTTACAATGTAATCACCATAGTTGATGTATGGACTTGCACCACTTGAACTAACAATTTGAACTCTATTTCCTGCCACCAAACCATGTGCAGTTGATGATTGAAGTGTAGTGATTCCAGCAGTTGATGCTGGTAAAACTGCTGTACCGATTGCAACACTATTACCTGCAACAAATGCATATTGATTTTCAATAATCTCAGGGTCGGTGCTTAATCTAGCAATACTAATTGAATTTTTTGATGGGACTGACTCAATCGGGAAATATCCACCCGCAGTGGTTCCTATACCTGCAACCTGAACATAGTTGCTTGTTGATGGTGACAAACCAGAGTTTTGAACTGTGAATTTAGCAGCACCATTACCAGATCCGATGATTGCTGTGTCGAAGAATAGATCACCCGCAGAAATACCTGAACCCTTTGATACGATGTCGGCATGAGTCACTGAACCTGATGCGACAATTACGTTTGCTGTTACGCCACTCCAAGAAGATAAACCACTATTGTCAAATAATTTAACATTATTGAATGTACCGTTTGTATAGGAGGCACCTCCAGTGATTCCACCTGTGTTGACACCAGATATTCCATGTTCTCTTGTAAATGTAAGTGTTTGAGTTCCTGAAGAGAGAGCACCCACACTTGATATACTAATTCCAATTCCAACATCAGTAAATAAAGTGTCAATTGTTTCTCTCGTAACACTCTTCTTTAAATCACTTGTTGTAATTCGTCCAAGAGGAAATCTGTTTGCGAATGTATTTGTAGCGTCTGGTGTATCATTTGGATTATCACGATCTAATTGTGGATATAAATCAGTAACATTTTGTCCATACTTTGTATCAGTAAATTCTTCAGTGATTGCATTGCCTGAATTTAATGGATATATGTGGAATATTCCATCCTGTGTGTTTTCCTTATAATCAGAGATTAATTCCTTACGATATGCATAGATATTTGATTGTAAATTATTTCTCTCAAATCTAGGTAAGGAAGTATTTTTTACGTTAAAATTATTTGTTGCAGTTGCACCAGGATTTCTACCAGGTTCATAAGTAAACTCCATATCACTAATAATGGATTTTACGTTAAACGTACCATTATATCCACTTCCACCTGCACCCACAACATTAATGTCTGTGTTAGTGCTGTCAGTAATGTTTTTTATAATAATTGAGTCACCAACTTTTAAATTGTGAGGTATTTCAGATGTTATACTTACGTCAGGTGATGAGTATGTAGCTTTACTAATGAATCTTGGATTACGTTCAAACTCATAATCTTGTTTGGATAATAAATCACCATCATTCTTTTTAGTGAACTCTGCATCTGTTCCAACACCAGTTGTGCTTGACTCCTGTATGATAAATCCATTCTCTACATTTTTCGCAGATATTAATTCTTTTGGTATTACAACACGTAATTTATAAATCTTATCGTCAATTTTTCTCGCATCATTAATTCTTTTCACAAATGTAGGTTCTGTCCTTTCACCAGTAAGTGAATTAACTGCTGTAAAGATTTGAGAACCATTTGTATGAATAAACCAATTACCATTTCCTTCATCAAACTGAACTGGATGACCTAATTCCCCAACATTTTTATCTGATACTCGACTTAATATTGATATTTCAGTTCCACCATATACGCTCAGTGGAGTTCCTACCGCAGCGTCGGCAGATGTGCTTGCAAGTTGAATCTGTGAAGATGACAACGTAACACTATCTGTACGCAAAGAGTTGATCGCACTAGTTATTGCGAAATATATAACATTGTTTTCTATATTTTCAGGTAAATCACCAGTGCCACTCTGGACTATAACTTTCTCACCATTTTGAAGAGAGTGTCCACTCGTGTTGAATATATTATTTACAGGAGCAGGTGACGTAAATTTTTTAAATGAACTCGATGACAAATCTGTCATTACAATTTTATCTTTCTTCTCAACACCATTAATCAAGACAGATAATTCATCATCTACTTTCGCACCAACTCTGAAACCTTGTGTTATACCAGCAGGTTTGACATCTTTATCATTAAATCCAAACAAATAGAGAGATGTGCTTACACCAACTGCTTTTGTCTTTGCTATATCTAACGAAATCCAATCAATATTATCAACAGGAGCTGTAATTGCTCTTGGAGTTATAATATTTGTAATAAATGCCTTATTGTCTTTTGCAAATGCCTCTTTCTTAAATCCCTCAGACACAAGTGCTAATTGTCCAAAGTTAGAGTTTGAGTTGGTAATTGATGCATCACCACCATTTATCGCAGCAAAATGTTTATTATATCCAATTGCAAACACTGACACGATTTGCATAATCGAATCATTCGTTATGGTGATATGGCAGTTCTCCCAACCCTTACGATAGATTGCTTTGGGATCTAAATGATAAATTGTTGCAGGGTTTGTTGATGATGATTTAGTTGCAAGAGCACCACCATCTGTTTTTGTAAATGATATACCGTCATATGTGCGATTGGTTTCATTATACTTAACAAATGCACGATCATCCTTTTGTAGTGAAACACCAGTAAACTGAGCAACAACCATCGAACGGAAACCAGTTGCCTTATTACCATCTGCTTTCATTCCATTCATTCCGTAAACGGATCTCATAGAGATATTGAACACGTATGGTGATGCACCAGATACGGTGTCGGTTTCAATTGTTACTTCTGCTTGAGTAGCATTACCGGGTGTTTGTAAATTCTGATCAAATGATGGAAGCAAATATGTAAATTGATTACTATCAATTACACTTGATACAAGAGTTGAAATATTATATGCTTGTGGATCCACTCCACCAATCTTAATAGGAGTGTCAGTCGTTAATTTATGTGCCTTCTTTGTACGAACTGTTACAACATTATTTAATACTCCATCCTCATTTCCTGCACGAATTGTATCAATCGCAAGTGGATCAGATGCAAATGCTCCAACAATTTCAAACTCAGGTCTTTTTGGTTCAAATCCTTGTGGATTTGTAGGAAACTTATCAGTTGCTTCAATTGGACGTGTTGATGATGAATCATATCCCCTTGACAATTTTGCATAATACATTTGCAAATCAGTCAAACCTGTAGATGTTACATTAACACCATCAGCATATTCAAATATGGTTAATTTGTGATGAGAAAAAGTCGCATTTGATTTATTAGAACCTGTTAAATCTGTTGGATCTGTAAATACCTCACCTTTACCATCAAATACAGAGAACTGCCATAAGTAACAAGTACCAGTGATACGGAAAATTGCTGCTGTTGCTATATCATCATCAGTTGGATTTGGAACATACTTAGGTCTTATCTTTGTTTTTCTTAAATCTAATCCAACAATAGATGTACCACGAGGAACTATTGCTCCACCTTCTACTGAATTGAATTTGTATAAAATATTATCTGGATCTGTTAAATCAAAATTACTTCCTAAATCAAGAGATATTGAATCAGCAGTTGGAAGACCACCATTTGGATCAACTAATTCAAATGTTGTTGCACCTGTCGATCTAATTGAAAAACCTGGTCTATTATCTACTTCGTGATCACCTGGCATTAGAAGAATTGTTGTTCTTTCAATTAAATCATTACCAGGTCCTGTCTGATATGAGAATCTTGCAGATTCTATCAGTGCTCTCTGTATGGTTTTAAATGGTCTCGCTAATGAATTACCAGAGTTTGTAATGCTGTCTGTTGCATCTAAATCACTCGGACTCACATAAAGGATTCTTCCCTCAGTGTTCTTTATGAAATTATCTAACTTATTCAATGGCATGGTATGCTAATCTTCTTAAATTTCTCTATGTTCTATTTAGTTAGGTTAAAAATCTTACGTCTTGATGATATAGCAGAGTGCATAATATGGTGGTAGGTTTTCAGTTGTTCCAGTTGTTCCCTCAGTTGATGTTCTCCACATCGTACCACCACCAGAAGCAGTTGAGTTTGCATCATAAGCAAAACTACCATTAGAGAGAGAACTCCAACCAGCGACACCATTCGCAAGTATAAGTTGGTCATCACCAGGAAAAACGTGATAGTGTGAGGGAAGTGAGTTGTCAGCAGAACCACCTGTAGCACCTGGTGATAAACCAGGATATGAAATATCGCCAGAAGAAGTATTTGCACCTACTACAAATCTATCTATTAAATTAGGAATATTAAATGTGCTTGAACCATCTCCAAGACCATGTGAAATTGTGATAATACCGAACAAAGTTGCATAAGTGGTTCTACTAACCGCAGAACCATCGCACAGTAAGTAACCAGTTGGGACATTGCTTCCAAGACCAGACCACATTATTATTGCACCAGTAGGAACTGTATGAGATAAACCAGATCCATCACCAGTAATAGTGCCACCAGTGAGATTTATACCCGATCTTGCTGTTATAATTCCGACTGAATCTACATTCGTTACATCTTCATAAGTTAATTCACCACCAATGGTCACATCTCCTGTAAAATTTCCTGTCGTGCCTTCAAACGGACCAGAAAATTTTGTTGCAGTCACAATACCTGAAAAGTTTGCACTCGCAGCATTTATATTGTCTGTAACAGTAACGCTGTCAGATGTGATACGAAGTTTCTCTTTTGAATCTAGATTTAAAACAAATTTTTCAATCTGATTGATATTACCAAAAGTTTTCAAATCACCTAAAATAGTTACATTCTTATTAAATTGAGCGTCATTACCTGTAATTTGCATACTCATAATAAATCTCCTCCAACATTTGTTTTATTAAATACTCTTTGCACAAAACTTCCTACACCACCCGTCACATGACCGATTGCTTTCATAATATTGCCTGAATATCCAGATGCCTGAACTCTATTTGCACTCAAATTGATTGTTTGTGCTGCACTTAAACTTATATTTCGTCCTGATTTTAAAGATATATCCTCTGCTGATTGAATAACGATGTTTGAACCTTTTATTAAAACATTTCCATCTCCTTGACAAGTAATCTCAATATTACCTTTCATAGTTTTAATATCTATACCAACATCACCAGGATTATTTTTTGATCCTGCCACTATTTCTATATCTTTTTCATTACTCAGCATAAATCTGCCAGATTCACTTAAAGCAGAGAACTGTCTTGTATTATCATCTGTTACTGCATACATTAGAAAGACATTAGTGCCTTTCTCTCCCATATTGGTGCTATTTACATCAATCCTAAATTTAGGACCGAAACTTTCGATGAGTCGTTGCTCGAAATTTTTATTTGGTCTATCTGTCATTAGTATCCTCCATATCCACCGCCACCTGAGGGTGGACTACTTGGTGGTGAACTGCTTGGTGGCGGACTACTTGGCGGTGGTGTAGGTGTGCTTGGTGTTTCAGTCATTGTTTCTTCTACTCTTGGAGTTTGAATCGTAGGAGTAGGAGTTGAAGTTTGTGTCATAGTTGTTATACCAATTTTAGATCTTGCTGCTCTAAAACTTTCTTGTGGAGTGTCGTATATAATTGAATGTGGAATGGGTAGATGAACCGCACCAACCATTTTGACTCCTCGTGTAGGATGGAAATGATAAGGACCTGTGTATGGTTTACCATCTACATATCCCACAATATTATTAATATTAGGACTGATACAATCAATCACTTGAATTACTTCACCTTGAGGTGTAAGAGGAAGTCGTCCTATAATTGGTTTGATTAGTGCACCACTTCCTGTGCTAGAAGTAATTGAAATTGATGGAATTTGGTCAATCTTGACATTATTTAGTGGTTTGGCACTAATAATTCTACCATTATCAATAGTAATATCATAGTCTGTATTACCATCTGTGACAACCACATCATCATATCCTCTACCACTATTGATTACCACAGTATCAACCACACCAAATGGAATTGAATCTGAGTTAATTGCATCGCCATCATCTACTGGTGATACAGGATAGTTCTCTCCATCTGATAAAATAGTAATATTGACAATCTGTCCATATGTTGGTGAATCTGGATTAAAATCAACGATTGCTTCACCCACAGCACCATATCCTTGATTACAAGGGTCTTCAAATGTAATGAGTGGTGGTGTTGTAAAATATCCCTCACCAGGATTTGTAATTTCAACACCAATAATACTTCCTGTCCGACTTAAATCAGCAGTGACATCTGATAATCCCTCGGTATTATCAACAATACCACCAAGTATTGCTTTTGCTGCACCACCAAATCCATCTCCACCAAAAATATTGACAACTGGTGGTCCGCAGAAATCAACGTTGGCACAGTCTGGTTTTATGAATGGTGTTCCACCGCCTGAATTAAGATTACCCAATACATTATCCAATGCAGCACTAACATCAAATGGTTTTACCGCATTTCCACCGACCTTGCGAACACTAACTTTACCGGCACATTTATTATTATTTTGATTACAATCAATAAATGCACCTGCTGACCTGAATAAATCAGATGAACTTCTTAGCACATCTTGAACTTTAAATGTTGGTGACAGAATCGAAGTCAAAGTGCCAAGTGTATTTTCTAGTTCTGATGATACGTCATTTATTATACCATCTAATAATGATGCAGTAAACTGTTCTGCAACACATACACCACTATTAGAAACTGAGAGCAATGCATCATCCAGCAAATTTCTTATTGTTTTATTTAATCCTGAAACTATCTTACCTGGTGCACACTCAAGTATTCCCTCCAGACCTTGAACACTTGGAATCAATGCTGCTTGTGCTGCGATTGCTGCTTTCGGACCAGCGATAGGTAAAATCGAATTGTAAAGAACATCCAATCCATTCTGCAATTCAGGAACGAGTTTTTCATACATTTTACCCATCATATTTGAAACCAATCCATTGCTTAATTTTTGTAATTTTGATGTTGCTTGTGCTACGTCACCAAGAAAATCATTACCACTATCTACTGATACAAATAAATTATTCAGTGTGGTAGATACTTCGGTAAGAAAATTATCATCACAGTCATTTGCAGAGACAGATTGTTGACCGAAGTTGTTTGATATTTGTTGATCATCACTGGGTTCATTTACTTTTCTTGTTACTGAAGAATTTTGATATTTACCTTCTCCCCTTGAATTTGACTCTTTAGTGATACCAACCTTACCAACAGGTGGTTTTACATTTTCTGTGTATGCTGTGAATGGTTCAAATCCAATAGATGGTGCTCCATTTGAAACATCATCAGTTCTACCAAATGCTCCCAATATAACTGGTAGTTGTGCATTATCACCATCAAGAAAAAATCCAAGAACTACATCACTTGGTCTCAATCTAACACTTTTTGCAAAAAGTGCTCCTCCAGTTCCTGCCGTAGTTGGGAGTAAAACAGATGCATATGGTAAGTCCTCATCTGATAAATCTTCTTTACTAAAAGGATGATAACCAAGAATTCGAACTTTATATCGGTTGCCCCATCCACCATCCTTATTCTGTCCCTTCAAAGATTCTATTGGTGCGACCTGACCGACCCACCAACGGAAACTATCTCTTCCGATAAAATTACTTTTTATGAGTGATTCGTCTATCATGAGTCTCCAAATGAATCTCTTACTAATTTCATTGATGTAAATGAACGGTCTGGGTCAAAATGATGACACAATTCTTTTATCAAATACTTACCGCTAGTATCTTCATCAAACCTTTCCGAATCCTGTCTTGAAATTTTTGGGAACCGACAAGTAATAATATCACCTGCACGAAGATCTGTATTGCAAGGCACAGTCACACTTACTAACTGAGTCACCAATAAATTATATCTCATCGCACTTTGTGCCTGATATTTTATTGGGTCTGCATTTTCTTTTTTTCTAGCATCAGGTTCCACTGTACCAAAATCAAGAACTTGCGAAAATATACGAGTCGGCACATCTTTTAATGTTTTATCTGACTCATCAGATATTCTTGGTAAAACAAAATCATTACCTAAATCATTTATTCCAGACTCTTCAAATTTAAATGTACGTTGTTTCATTTTAAAATCAGTAGGATCAAATGTCAATCTTACTGATGAGTAGGTTCCTAATCTAAGTTTTTCTAATAAATTTTGATTTCGATCAATAGTATAATTTAAAATTCTAAAATCATTATTCTTACTAATCGAACTTTCATTTACCTCTGTATAAGTATATGTTGCCTTTGATTCTTGTTCTGTCAATTTATCAATTGACTTAAATCTAAATCCGTCTTGAGTTTGATAAAATAAAAACCCCGCAGTTGTATTTGACTTAGAGTCTCCCACTGACTTTGATGCCAACCAAACTAATGTGGTGAATGGTTTTCTTAAATTACCAATAAATTTATATTCATTGCTGGTAGGGTCAATTTCAAATCTAGATTTATCAAGTTTAAATCCAATTTTATCATCTGTTAAAATTTTTTCCACAGAAGTGCTTATAATTGCTGAGTATTTTTTGAATACTCTTGTTGTTTCATTTGTGATTGCCTCCTGAGAAACAAGATTGAGTAGAAAAGTTTCTCTTTCTGATTGTGAAATCACATCAGTAATACTTGATACGATGAGATTTTGCTTTGGTTCAGTGAAATCAAGACCTTTCTTTTCTTCTCCCTTTCCAGTTTTGCCTTGATCTAAAATTTTCATTGACAATCTTTCACCCCCACGAAGTGGTAATCCATTATAAATTGACTGTCTCTCCTTTGAACCCTCTTTTGCTATGGAATCTCCTGTATTTACAACTCTTACCTTTGCTGTGATTGTTGGAGAAAACAAATCCTCATAATAGTCAATCGAAATCGTGCCAAGTTTGATGTCTACTGACCTTGACCTGTCGTTTGATTCGAGGATTAACTCCTCGTAGAGTGATGCATCGGATGCTGACATTATGTGTACGCTGCGTCGAGTAAGATATTTTCTTTCACCATACTATTTAACGACTTTCCAAGCACAATAATTTTTGTTTTACTTTCACCTTGAGATTGTGAAGTCATTTGTGGCGGTATTATATTATCTACCACAATGTTTTTAGATTTTTTATTTTTTGTAATTGATTTTGTAATATCTGTTTTTTTGACTTTTGATATGAACTTACTACTGTCCTTAGTTACAGGTTTCATAGACTTTTTGACTGCACTTTGTGCCTTCTCTAATTCACCTTTATAACCTTCATCACCAGGTTTAAATGTTTTACCATCTAGTGTTTGAATGGTAAAAGTGCTACCAGACTTTGCTATAGTCTTTATATCTTTAACATCTTTATCAAAATCGGAAATTTCTTCATTTTTATTGTCAATTTTTAAATCAACCTTACTCATCTCACCCTCTGCCTTTTTCAATGATTCTTTCAAATTACTATCAAGTTGATTTGTATCTGACATTAATTTATTCGTATCTTTCTTCAATCCATCAATATCACTATTCTTATCATCTGCTTTCTTACTTGAATTATTATTTTCTGATGATGCATCGCCACCAAATCCAGATTTTGCCAATTTTGAAGGGTCTTGATTTTTCTTAGATTTTAATATACCTAATCCCTTACCAATATTGGCAATCAAGTTCGTAAATGCATCTTTCAATCCAGTAATTTTTTCTTTTATCTTTTCACCAATCTTTGAAAAATCTATATCTTTTATTTTGTTTATAGTATTACCAATAGAATCCTTAAGTCCAGTAAAAAATTCACCAAACGAAGTAAAGAATCCTGTTATATTATTATAAATTTCTTTTATTTTTTTGATTACTCCTTTAACAGTATCAATTATCTTAGGTAAATTTGTGACAACCCACCCAATTAGAATTGTAGATACAAAATCAATTACTTTTTGTAAAAGACCACCACCTCTAGATACTGATTTTTTTGCGGAGGGTTTTTTCTTTGATTTATTAGATTGTTCTAGTGCTTCCTCATCTTCTCTTCTTTTATCTTGTTCTAATTTTTTCTTTCGAGTTCTCTCTTTTGACATGAATATATTTTTATCAATTTTCCTTTTCTTGATTACCGCCTTTTTAACATTACCTGCGACTTTCTTTGATTTTTTTGCAATGGAAACACCCTTCTTACCCGCTTTCATCGCCAACTTTCCACCTTTCGCGATTGCTCCTCCCGTCTTTGCGAGCATCGAACCTACTTTTAAAGCTGCGAGAACAGGAACTGCCATTTATACCACCACCCCGTATTGTAACTGTGAATATGTTGAATAAAAATTTGATGCGTTTGAAGATCCTAAAAGTGGAACATCTGATTGAGAACCTGCTTTTAATGGTTGGTCACCATCCTTCTTAGCCTCTAAATTATTTACTGTGACAGTTGGTGTTGATTCATCAATTGCAGATAAATTACGTTCCTTCGTGCTTTTTGTTATGTTCGCAGCATTTGATGAGGTAGGGGTTATGTTACTTCCGTCACCTGATGATCCTGAATATATACCTGAATATTTTTCTTTTATTTTATTTTCCGCTTCTTTTTTTAATCTTTCTGTTTCTTTATTATATGCATTACTTTTAGAAAAATCTCTTGTCTGTCTGGCTGCCATTTTTAATCTATCTCCTTCTGGTTTCCTTTCAGCATCTATATTTGCTTTTGCATCTTTTATCTCTTGCTTTTTGTTCGATGTAGAATCTTTAATACGTTTCTCTTCCACCATATATGCCTCTCTAGCAGCTCTTTCTTTTTCAGTCAAATCCTCAGTTTTAACAAATTGCTCCTCCCCATTACGCATCACACGAGCTCCATCTTTTTTGAATGCTTTTATACCCGCATCTCTTAGCATCATTTTGTTTTTATGCCTTGCTTCTTCAGCGTCTTTACCGCCTCTCCCTATTTGAAATATTTTTTTAATTCCTAATATTGCTGCCCCTACACCAGCAGCAATCGCTAATGTAATTAAACCTGGTGGTGATAGTAAAAATCCTATAATCGCACTTCCGACTGTTGAGATGACTGCAATAACCTTTGCAATTATTGCTGGTAGTGCTAATATTCCAAGATTCATCGCTACAAAAATTCCACCCACAGCACCAAGAGCAGCAAGCACATTCATACCAATGCTTTTCAACTTCTCCTTATCACCATCCATAAATGCTTGAATTGCCTTAAATCCCTTATTTGTCAACCAACCAACGAATATAAGTTCAAATGCTGCCATCAATCGTGACAGTATACCTTTTGCTTTCTCTCCTACTGCCTTCACAGGTGATAATAAAGCATTTTTCATTCTCTCAGGAACTTTTTCTAACAATCCCTCTTTCTTCTTTCTTTTTTCCCTCTCTCCTGCTAATAGCAATTGACGATTCTCTTTTGTTGTTTCCTTCTTTTTTTCTTCTGCGTCAGTAACAATAATTGTTTGTAATTTTTGAAGTGTTTCCTGAATATTTGCAATCGACTTCATCACAGAATCCATGTTTGCCTGTGGTTTGTCAACCTTGACAATTGCAGACTTATCAAATACTTTGCTTGGATCAAGTTTTCTTTTTCTAAGTTTAAAAACCTGCTTTCTTTCATCAGGAGAC